>Ga0307507_10001096_pt1 | contig 60149 bp, 12 predicted proteins | sample 7_EM_MG_FD_207223 | JGI IMG/M metagenome (GOLD analysis project Ga0307507, IMG submission 207223) | Populus trichocarpa ectomycorrhiza microbial communities from riparian zone in the Pacific Northwest, United States - 7_EM | ecosystem: Host-associated > Plants > Roots > Unclassified | place... | reverse complement strand
GGCACCGTCAGGCTCTGGGACGCGGCCACGGGAGCGGCGCTGCAGACGCTCGAGGGCCATTCGGGTCTGGTCATCGCCGTCGCCTTCTCGCCGGACGGCAAGCTGGTCGCGTCGGCATCGTACGATGGCACCGTCAGGCTCTGGGACGCGGCCACGGGAGCGGCGCTGCAGACGCTCGAGGGCCATTCGGGTGAGGTCATCGCCGTCGCCTTCTCGCCGGACGGCAAGCTGGTCGCGTCGGCATCGTACGATCGCACCGTCAGGCTCTGGGGCGCGGCCACGGGAGCGGCGCTGCAGACGCTCGAGGGCCATTCGGGTGAGGTCAACGCCGTCGCCTTCTCGCCGGACGGCAAGCTGGTCGCGTCGGCATCGTACGATCGCACCGTCAGGCTCTGGAAGGCGGCGGACGTTTAAGGCTGATATAGCAGTTAGCGATTTGTGTTTTCTTGAAGTTAAATGATCTAGCTTTAGTCTTCTCCAGCCCCCAACCCCACCCACCTCCGTCTCAGCAGGACTTGTTTTATATTGAGGAAGTACTCTAATTCAACCACCTATGCTTTAAAATCCTATCCTTTGAATTACTTTGCTTTGAAATACTCTGCTTTGAAATACTCTGCTTTGAAATACTCTGCTTTGAAATACTTTGCTTTGAGATCCTCTGCTTCGAAATCCTCCGCTTTGAAATCCTTTGCTTAGAATCCTCTGCTTTAGAGTTTTTAGCTTAGGAATGCTCGGCTTAGAGATTTCTTGCTTAGGAATCTTCTGCTTAGAAATTCCGTATCCTGCACGCCATAATATACTATATATTTGCTTACCACGGCCCCTTAATATATAGGTATAGATAATTTTAACTATTTACTAGTAAAATCTAGATTAAACCTACTGCTTTATTACGGCCAGTAAGTTGTATAGAAACATGAGTATGACGACCGCAAAAAGTTTGCGTAATAATGGACTCTGGCTACCTAACACTCCTTCGAGCTGAGTCTAAATAATATTCTTGAGACTTTAAAATCTGTCTACCCATTGGATAAGTTCTCGGTTGTGGTTATATACCATACACTATGGTGGTACTAGTACACTAATTTCTTGCTCTGGATACAGTAGTGCTAAGTACGGATTACATGCTTGATAGTAACAGGTTCAATCTCGTCGATGAGGTAGTTAACTTGGCTCCAAGCTTGCGACGATCAAACGCAACCAGTTACTTTAACTATCCTCTCATTTCGGCTGTGAGGTGACAAGCTCCGCGCCACTCAGCCACAGCACAAACCTGCAAAAGATGAGCGAGTGACTGGCAAGATGCCAGGCACGGCTGTGCTGAACAATATATATATAAGCCAGGTGACTTCTTCACCTGACATTAGCTTCATTTCATGACTGACTCAGGGGTATTAATTTCTATGCGGAAGGGTTGGAGAAGTCCGGCTAAGCAAGGACAAGTTTTTGAGATAATAAAATGTCCACGCGATACCTTGCGTAGGAAGCGTGATAGATTGACGCCTTCCGTCACTATTTGACGGAGCTTTTATCCCTTAACTTGCCGGTGTGCTGCGCTAAGATTGCTGATGTACCCAACTACAAGGAACTGAATACTAATTAACATTAAATTCAACTAGATTGCTTTTTCCATCCTTGCCGGTAACGGTAGGACGAATTTTGGTAGGTGAAGGTGTTGGAATAAGGTTATTGGGGCTAAAACTCTATGCATTGCTTATTTTCTATATAGGTGGTTGAAGAGATTTTAAGGAACTTCGACCGGCGGTCGGAGTTCTCTAATTGGTCAGATTGCTGCCAAGAGGTTCTCCCCAAGTCTCATCACGTGATATCGTTGCGGGCTTGTTTTCCAACAGAAGGGATAGTGCCGAAGCAATGATATACTGCAGCGTCGCGCTCGCAATAGTTTCACCGATTCTTTCGTATTTGTCCCAAAAGCGGCCGATAATTAAATTCGGTAGTATCGGAACTTGCATCTTATCCGCCGGCTCTTACTGTTGGAAAACAAGCCCGCAACGATATCACGTGATGAGACTTGTGGAAGAAATCTCTTGGCAGGAATCTGACCAATCAGACAACTTCGACCGTTGGTCGAAGTTCCTTAATGTCTCTTCAACTACCTAAATAGAAATATAAGTAATACACAGAGTTTTAGCTCCATAGCCTTATTTCAACAGGTTATGAGCCTGGGTTTACGCCTAATAGGCTAAATCTAATTGCTTTATTATTGTTATAATATTTACTATCGCAATATCACCACACGGGCGTAAAAAGTTGGTAAACATTTACCTAGCTTACAACGCCAAAAACCTATAACAAGTAGCTACGTAGCTGCTAACTATGGACTCTACGCTAAATGCACAAGAGGATCCTACTAAGGACGAGCCTAACACAGTCCGTAATTAAACCGCGGTACTAGAGGCTTAGGAGGACCTCTTATTTAATAGACAACCTTACTATCATTAAAATAGAACGATAGAGTTTTAAGAATAAAGCTCTATAATAACCGTATTAGTGGTGGATTAGAAGAAGCTTATTAGAACTACCTATACTAGCTAAGGAATATACTAAGTTAAAACCTATACTACACAAATACTCCTTATAAAAGGAAACTAATCTGATAACGTTGTCTTAACAAGGCCTATAGACTGCCTACTATAAACTATCTATAATATAAAGCCCTGCTAATATAAGCGACGAATGTACCGCCTAAGCCTCTATTCGAAAGCTCGCTAGACGGGAAGACTGGCCAATGTTTAGTATTAACGTATAAAACCACCTCCGATCTAAGAATATTAAGTGGGTCCTTAACAATCCACCACAACCTCTTCCTACACTTAAATCGATTAAGGAGAAATGGGCGGACTTGGGCTTTACTAGTAAATAGCTAAAAATTAAACCAGCTAACTTAGTAAAGGAATGGGAGAAACACGAGAAATAGCTAGCCTATATAGCCGGTTTTATTAACTAGAGCGTTAGTAATATCTACAAGCCGTTTATATTAAACGCCAGATAGGCACTTAGAAAATGGAAAGCGTTAAAAGAACGCTTTAAGGATCTTAATCCGGCAGCTGTTACCGATATTATAGCTACCTTCTTTACTAAACATATTTAAGACTTTAAGAACGTAGAGGAGTTTGTCTCCTATATTACATTAAACCTTAATCATCTTATTAAAATAAACTAACCTATTAACTATAAGGTCCTCGCCCAAGCGGCCCTCCTACACGGGGTTAACTCTACTAGCTATACTCAGTTTAAAACAATAAAATGAACAAACTAGACGCGGGAAAACACTAATCTATAAGCCTTAGGCAAGGAACTTATTATCTTTAATAGCGAACTTGATTAAGAAGTCTCTACTGCACTAGTAGTATAATTAAACGATAGAGGACCTATAAAGAGAAAAATAGTACTAGTTGGGATATGCAAACACCCTAACTGCGTAAAATACAATAGAATTACGCACTACGAAGAAGACTGTTAGAAGAGGAAGCCAGACAATACTTTAAAAGAAATTGGTGATAGGATCTGCTTAAGGAAGAAGCGAAGGACGACTTAAGCGCCTGTCTAGCTCGACGAACACTCTAGTTAAGCTGAGCTTAACGCAAATCCATGACGAGAGCTTGTAGCAGCGGTCGTATAAGCTCGACTAAGTAGGCACGACTTTGTCTACGACACCGCCGCTACCGTCCACTGCTGCAAGGACCGTGAACTTCTTTTTAACTACGTTAATGACGACACCTCGTTAGGTACAGTTGGTCCCTATAGAGCTCGATCAGAAGGCAAAGGATTAGTCTCTATACAAACCAGCAAACCTACTATCTGGAAGCCGACTTGAGGAAATGGGCGTCTTCTTTGACAATAAGACTCACGAACTTGAATGCAATAACGAGGTGATAGAATATGCACATAAAATTCAACGACTCTACCCGATTTGGCAGTATAACCACTAGTTAGAATCGGTCCTCTATACCATTAAAAACAACGAAAGTCTACCTATTTGGTATTACCGATTTGGCCACCTTAACTATAGTGACCTCAGACGCTACCTAAATAAACTTAGCATTAAGTTTAATGACGTTAGCGATGAATATTATAAGCCTTGCGCTTAATCTAAAGCCTAAAAGAGGTATAATAGAACGCCCTAAGAACGAGCTATACGGCCGTTTTAATTTATCTATATGGATTTAGTGGGGCCTATTACCCCTATTGGCTTTAAAGGCGAAAGATACTACGTATCTTTTACCAACGACTATACGAGGTTCACTATAATCTATACCGTCTATACGAAGGACGAGTGGCTTAATACTCTATAGAGGTACTATAACTGGATCCATACCAAATTCGACCTTAAAATCACCAGAATTTGTACTGACTATGGAGCGGAGCTTTGTAGCAAGAAAGCAATTACCTGGATGGACGATCTAGGTATAGAATTCGAACCTGCCGCCTTACACGCTTAAGAAAAGAATAGAGTAGTAGAGCGCTTGCAGTAAACCTCTACTAAGATTACCCGCTTAATAATCCTTGTAGGCAATATACCAGACTTTCTATGGCCTAATATACTTCTTATAGCTATATATATTAAAAACAGACGCCCTATAAGAGCCCTTAATGGCATATCACCTTATAAAAAGCTTAAGGGTAAACCTCCCTTAGTATACTACCTAAAGGCTCTAGGATCTACCATCTATTCCCTTATAGCCGAAGAAGATCGCGTAAAGTTAGCTAGGTTCGCTTTATAAGTAAAGAAAGGTGTTCTAATTGGCTATAATGGTAAGACAATCTATCGCGTTTGGCTACTAGATGAACAAAAGATCGAGCGGCTTAAAGACGTTGAAATCTACAAAGGTGATATTAGTTTAAAGACTGCTACTATATTTATGGAAGAATCCGTAAACTCGTCTAATAAGCAAGGGAGGGAAGACACTACTACTCCTTAGCCGAAGCCTCTATTAAGAAAAAGACAACAAAGAATTAATTAGAAGGAAGGTCGCGATAGTTTACCCCATAGGCTTGAGTCTCTGCCTAAAAACCTTACTATGACCACTACTCGATTAGGCCGCTAGACGTTAAGAATTAACCTACTAAGTGACCCTACTGCCTTCCTTATAAGCCTTATAGGTACAGACTAAAGCCTTAACTAATAGGCTGATAATATTAATAAGCTACTAAGCAACTAGGATAACGAAATAGGTGATGAACTAATAGCCCTTCTATCTACCTTTCCTCTATAATCTACACCTTAAAACCCTTACTTAAATAATTGCGACGCGGTTAATCCTATGGCTCTACTAGCCGGCTATATTTAATATACTGGCTTACCTGATCTTGAAACGTATACATCTACTATCTTAATCGACAAAGATAAGCCTTATATATACGACTAAGCAATCAACGGCCCGAACAGCGAAGAATGGATAAAAGTAATAATAGAGGAGGTAGGGTCTCTAATTAAGAACCAGACGTGGGAGCTTGTTAATATTGCCTCCCTTAAGCCTCCTTATAAGCCTCTCGCTGGTAAATGGGTGTTCAAAGTTAAAAAGGGAAAGGACGGCGAGGTCCTCCGCTATAAGGCTAGATGGGTTGTTAAGGGATATCTACAGCAGTATGGTGTTAACTACAACTAGACCTTTACTGCGGTAGTAAAACCTATGGCTTTTAGGGCTCTATTCGCGATTGCTATCTACCATAACCTTAAAATTAAATAGATGGATATTAAAACCGCCTTTCTCTATAGACCAATTGATTAAGAACTCTACGTTATTATGCTAAAAGGCTATAAAGAAGCTAGCAAAGTCTGCTGCCTTAAAAAGGCCCTCTACGGACTAAAACAGTTACCTTAAATCTAGTATAAGACGCTCTTAAAGTTTCTACTAGAAAAACTTGGACTTTACCATCTATACGCGGATCACAGTATATTCGCCACCAGTAAAGGATGGAAAGGTTTAATTATTTCTGCCTACGTTAATAACACTAAGATTATCTACAAAGATATAGTGGTAGTTAATTAGGCAAAAGCAGAGCTTAAAGCAGCCTTCTAAATAATAGATCTTAGGCCAATAAGCTTTTACTTGGGCATAATAGTTATAAGAGATTAAATAAAGAAGAAGATTACACTCTTATAGTAAGCCTACCTTATTAAAGCTTTTAAACGTTTTGGCTTGTAAAAGGCTAACACCTTACTAGTATCTATAAAGCACTTAATTAAGCTTATAGCCAATTAAGAAACTACCAGCGAGGACGACGTTAGAAGATACTAGAGTATAGTTAGTTTAGTTATGTTTCCTATAATAGAAACAAGGCCAGATATCGCCTTTACGGTATTAACGGTAAGCCGTTTCGCCTATAATCCTACCTCTACCTATATAACGGCTGTAAGACTTATCCTTTAATACCTAGCTGGCTTGCTTGATAGAGGAATTACCTATAGAGGCGATAAGAACCTAGACCTTACACTAATTGGCTTTAGTAACGCCAACTAGGGACAAGACAAAACCACAAGACGCTCTATATTAGGCTTTGTATTTATGTTAAATAGAGGACCAATTTTATGGAAATTAAAGCTATAAGCTACTGTTTTACTATTAATATATTAATCAGAGTACACGGCTCTAACGGCTGCAGTAAAAGAGGCTACATGGCTTTGACTTTTACTTACTGAACTAGGTGTACTAGACTAGAGCAAATAGTTCGCTAGGATTTTAATTAAGACTAACAACTAAGCTGTAAAAGTGTTAGCCGAAAATCCAGTTTAGCATAATTAAATAAAGCACATTAACATCCAGTTTTACTACGTGAGAGATGAGATAAACAGTAACAGGATTAACCTTATATACGTTGCTTTAATTAATATAGCGGCCGACGGCCTTACTAAGCCTCTCGCAGGTCCTTAGTTTTACGCCTTCCTTAAACACCTTCGGATGGTGCAGAAACTTAATTGACCACACTAGGCCTTAATAGGAAATTAGTATACAATCGGTAGATCCTCGGAGAGTGCGCTAAACGACGCCTTGAGGCCTTAAAACGAGCGATAGAGCTTAACCTTGATCTACTAACCTACTACTTGAACCTACCACTTGAACCTACCACCCGAACCTACTACCCGAATCCAACGGCCGCGACATTAGGGAGGGCTTATACCAGTAGGAAGAATGGACATACTTTAGGAGAGATATAGGGTGAGGCTATAGGGCCTCTAGAGCTTTATAGGCAATGTAGAACACCTATAGGGAGGTGCTGCTAAAATTTTGAGAGATGTTTTATGGAAGGAACTCCAGCAACCCTTATTAAGCAACCCTACACCCTTATATATAGTGTATATAGTGGTATCGTTGACTGAGCTTGAGGGAGGGTGTTGGAAAACAAGCCCGCAACAATATTACGTAATGAGACTTGTGGAAGAAATCTCTTGGCAGGAATCTGACCAATCAGATAACTTCGACCGTCGGTTGAAGTTCCTTGATGTCTCTTCAACTACCTAAATAGAAATACAAGTAATATACAGAGTTTTAGCTCCATAGCCTTATTTCAACACTTACAGCTAGCTGAACTGCAGCCATTGCGGTTCTGCGGTGTCTTTGAAGACCACGTCATCTAGATTCAGCATGTACTCTTAACCAAGGTGTTATGGTGTTTATCAGAGAGATCTATCCGATTTAAATTGGCTTAGGCTGGAGGGGGGGGGATTCTCGCTCTGTTTTAGAAATTCCCTAAAACCTAGCGCGCTATATTCCTCCTTTTTTAACCAATATTTAGTGGGATGACTAGAGAACCTCATTGGCAGGAGGTGGATTTAGTTTATAGTAGGTGGAGGTTGAAATAAACGAAACTTTGAGGGTGGATTTTATATTTACCCCTTTTTTGTTTTTGTCGATCGGAAGACCAAAAGATAAAAAGAATGATGACTCTGTCTCATTGCAAGAGGCTCTAGAGTCTCACTATATACACTAGGTAGGTGGCAAAGGCTGACGTTGATACTGACGTCGATTTGAAACTGTTACCTCATTGCCACTTGATCGACATTGCCATTCAGTTGGTGATAGGTAATAGAAAGGTAATGGAAATAGTATGAAGTCATAAGGTGATAGGCAACTAGAACACAAACAGGGTAATCACCAAAATCCGACCTGGATCGATAGTTTTCCTCCATTTTCCTGTGTGCTGGCATCACTTTTTGTCGAACAGGACGATCAAGAATGAGAACTCTGGTTTATTGCGAGAGGCTCTGGAGCCTCATTAAATACACGAATTGTGTGGGTCAAAGGTACCCCTGATCTAAGCTTGATATGGTAGTGATCGACACCAGTCGACACTTTTGGTAGGCCTTGTGGCTTTCCTCATAGCTTTAAAGGGATTCCTGGGTGTAACGGGTTTGATTTAGGCTGGCTGAGAGAAATGGAGTTGGAATGGATAGGAGGAACTGGCTTGGAAGAGAATATTGGTTCAGAAGGGAAGATTTAGATAGTAGGGCGAAATGGATGATACTATGGTGCGTGTCGTGGAAGCACCATACAACCATTCCTCCTAGTGTAAGTCATAACACGAATCGCTTCACACCTTCTTCTCGTATTCTTCACATTTATTGACTCTCCACACTTTTTTTTAGGTGGAACCCATCCTGGTCTTCGGTAAATGGAGAGAACAGCTTGCAGGGGGTTATATCTTGATCAGCGTTGAAGCCGGTAGGTCGAAGTCATGGAAGGCTTCCTCCAACGGGGTGCTGCATCTGCTACATCACATACCCATTACATAGAGACCAGGTGGTCAGGTAAGCCGGCTGTTTCCCAGCCTAAGTATAAGCAGCATCTATTCCTTTCTTTTCACCGTCTATTATGAACCAGTTATAGTAATACAAGAGTCGAAATGCTAATTTTTACAGAAAAAAGTCCGAGTCCGGCGCTACGCAGCAATCCTATACACTCTTCCAGCGGGTATAAAACAGGTATCCCAAACCCAAATCCAAATACAAGGAACCCGAAAAAAAAAGGCAGGAGAAGGGGAAAAGTGACGCCCCGGTATCTACATATCATGCACCACCTCTTTTTTCCACCTTTGATGCTTTGAAAGTGGAAGAAAAAACGCCAGAACCAATGATGTCCCTATAGCTGAACACCGGAAGCATCAACCCAATATCCCCAGTACAGTGACATACGAGACAGACATACAAGCCCGACATAAGGAGACCGACAGGAGAAAAGAATCAGAATTTCACAAAAGAGAGTCGACGGACGCAGCAACCCAATCACCCTCACCCTCAGGACACCAGCTCAGCTCAGCTCAGCCCGGCTTCGACCAGCCCAGCCCAGCCCAGCCCAGCCCAGCCCAACTCACTCCCCGCCCCTCCTCCGCCCACCCCTCAGCGTGCCCCTTCTGCCCAGCCCCAAGCGCGGCCCAAACCCGGCAATGCGATCCTCCTCCGTCTCGTCCTCCTCATCCCGCAGTCCCTGCGCCTCGCGCAGCTCGCGCGACCGCTGCCGCGTGCGCTCATCGGCCTCCGCACGCGCGCGCTCCTCCGCAATGACGCGCTCGCCGCGCTCGCGGATCGTCTCGTGGCGGTTCAGCGACCCCGCCGGCGGCAACCGCGGCGAAGACAGCGGCGAGAACGGCGGCTGCTGCTGCTGCTGCCCCGCCGTCGGCCTAGCCGGGTACCCATTCGACGTATTGAGCGGGGCCAGCGGCGGCTGCGACTGGTGAATCGCGGGCGCAGGGCCCCGGCGGCTGGCGCTGCGGCCCAGACCCGAGGCCGCGGGTGGCGGTGGCGGTGGAGGGGGCTGCTGTCTGGTGGAGAAGCTGTCGCGCCGCGAGCGGCCGCCCGTGGGCTCGGATGTGTTCGGGATCCCGAAGCGGTTGCCGCCGCGCGGGTCCCAGTACTCGGACGTCTGCTGGAGGCGGCGCAGCTCGGCGGCGTGCTCTTCGCGCTCGCGGGCCTCGGCGGCCGCGCGCTCGCGCTCCATGATGGCTTGCGTTTCGAGGAGCAGGATTTCGCGCTCGCGGGCCGAGATCTCGCGGGAGAGCTTCGCGGACTTGGTGTCTTTGGGCTTATCGGAGGACCTGGGGCGGTCGCGGTCGCGGTCGCGGTCGGAGGTCTTCGTGCGGTCAGAGGTCTTGGTTGTGCGCTGCTCGTTCTCGCGGGCGTCGCGGGCTCGCGCTTCGGCCTGGCGTTTGCGCCGCTCGACTTCATCGGCTAGGCGGTCTCTTTCTTTCCTCTCGGCCCGGGCTGCCTTTTCAGCTCGTTCCTTCGCGGCCCTCTCCCTTTCCTTCTCTCTTTCGGCTCGTTCCCTATCCTTTTCCCTCTCTCTTTCCCTCTCTCTTTCCCTCTCCCTTTCCCTCTCCCTAGCATCCGCCGCATCGCGCTCCCTAGCCCTCTGGCGCCTCGCCTCCTCCCTCGCCTCCGCGCGCGCCTTCTCCGCCTCCGCAATCTGGTTCTCCGCCCTCTGCTTCGCTCGCTCATCGAACCTGCCGCGCTCGATCTTCGCCTGGCGCGCCTCCTCCTCCGCAAGCTTCTCCGCCAAGCGGCGGTCCTCCTCTACCGCAAGCTTGGCCGCGAGGCGGCGATCCTCCTCCTCCTGGTGGCGCTGGCGCTCCTTGCGACGCTGGTCATCGAGCTGCAGGCGGCGCAGGAGCTCGCTCTCGGTGACGCGGTCGGGGAGTGGCGGCGGCGGCGGCGCGGCGTGGTGGTCGTGCGCCGCTGGGTCGCGGAAGTCGCGGTAGTCGGTCGGGAAGGTGGCGTCGGAAGGGGTGACGAGGGTCGTGCGGAACGGGCTGGGTGACACGGCTGAGGTGGCCGGGGAGCTGGACAGCTGCGAGTTGATGGGCTGCGTTGTAACCGGGTTGTGGATGGACACGGGGTTGATGCGGCTGCGGCGGCGGTTGCTGCTTAGCGACTCCGGCTCTGAGGGCGCATAGACTGACGGGGTGTAGCCGGATGTGCTGTAGGACGAAGAAGATGATGTGTGACGATGGTGTCTGGTGGTAGGGGCAGTTGGGAAGGCGTTGATGGTAGCATACCCTGGTTGTGGGGCGACAGGGGCCTCATGAAATCCAGTTCTAATAGGGGAATAGGATGCAGCCGAAACAGGAGAATCGAGATGAGCATCGTTTGAAGATCCAATAGAAACAGCGCCAAGAGATGTGCGATGGTAAGCCTTCCCCTTTTTCTTCCTGCTGCTGCCAAACTCTAGTGTAATTTCTGGCTTTATGTATCGCGTGCTCCGCCTCCGATCCCCTTCTCTGGTAGATGGCCGGCGCTCAATGGGTTGGCGCTCTTGGTACAAAACGGTGCCTGTTGGCGGGGTTGGAGGGTTAAGAGAGGCCGGAGAAGGCGCATCGTCCCGGAGCAGGGGAGGTCTCTGGGACGGCGAAGCATCCCGGACCTCCGTATATTCTCTCAAGGTTCCGCGACAGGTGTTTTTGCCGCTAGCATGGCTGCAGAACCGAGGATATTCAAAAGTGCTCCGGGTGCCGTCGGAGTAGACGTATGTCCTAGACTCGATAACACACATGGTGGGTGCGGTGAGTGAGGGTTGAGAGCTATTTTCGGCTGGTGGGGCCTTGCGGGTGAGCCGGCGACAGGTGTCCCCAACTTTCAACCCTCAAGCTCCACGAAATTGTATGCTGAAAATGATTGTTTGTGTGCGTTTTTACAATGATTTGGGGTTTCTGTGCTCCTGAATGTAAAAGTTCGAAGTACTTTTTGGCGGGCGAAGAAGAATGTCAGGAAGACAGGAGCAGGCTGGGAAAATGGAGCGACAGAAAACTCAGACGAATGGGGCGGGTGACGCAAACACAAACAAAAGGAAGAGAGGCGGCTAAGAAGGTGGCTAGAAGCTGTCAAACCTGAGGACAATAAAGGGTCATAAAGGTGCAGCGCGTGAACTTACAGCAAGAGTACAATGAGGAAATGGGTCGTGGTGGTGACGGTATAAGGGCGCAGGTGACAAGCGAACCTGAAACAGCTCCAAGCGTATATATGAGCTAAGTTTGGATCATGGCCAAAAGGCTCTTCTCAGCAGTAGTAGCGAATAGGGGTGGACATTGGCTAGGGAAAAACAAGAGCGAGGAATGTTGAGTGCGAGAGTGTCGAGAGTGTCGAGGATGTGGAGAATGTCGTGCAGCAGGGTATGCAAGATTTGTATGCACGACGCAGGATGGAGGGAGTAGAAGCAGCCCTACGGAAAATCTCCCGATATATATCTGTCGGGCGTAAAGTGCAGCCTGGACAAGGCGTGCCAGAAAAGCTCAGCACTTTGCACTTCAGGAACAACGCCGACCAAAATGCTGCACCAAAGATGACGGCAGACGGTCATGCATGAACGGTCGGACGGTGGGGTCCATAATGTTGCCCAAAAGGGCGCGAATGGCAGCTTCGTCGCAGGGCGTTGAGCGTTATTGGAGCCCTGCACTGCCTCGAGGGTGAGGGAAATCAGCCACACTCCGCTCCGCGCGACCTTTCGAAGCTTTCACAGCCTGTCCCTGGCTTGTTACACCGTGCCTGAGGGAGCGACGCTTCGGGCCACTGGTGGGGAGATTAGCAAGCACAGCGAGCACGGCATGCGACCAAAAAGGCCGACCGCGGGTTTTTGAGTATTCGCGTTCGAAAGTGCAAATGCCCCAGGTTTGGCCGTTCTGGCACTCTAAGGGGAGCAGCACTGCCGTGGTGTCTTGAATACCAAAACCTAGCCTGCCAGCCTGCCAGCGCCAACCAGCGCCCCCGTTCGACGCCAGCACCGGCGACCTGATCTTGCGGGCGGGATTCTCATCGGGTGATTGAGGACGGTGTCTCTGGCCGTCGGCCGAGCAGCTGAAGGGTTTAGCGGGAGAAGAGGTGGTGTTGAGCTTGTCTCATGGTGGAGGCGGTGCTGCGCTCCGTGCCTTGACAAGCGGTGGCTAGAGGGTCCACACGCCCGCAACCAGGAGAGGTCTTGAGCCCGAAGCCCAACGAGATTCGCCATCGCTGAGGCTGGTGAGCAGGGGGAGGAAGGGTGATAATTCTGACACGAGGTCGTCGGCGGCTTCATTCGTCGTCGGCGGCGGCGCCCAGACCTGGGAAGCAGCGGGCACTAGGGATGCAGCCGTCTCTTACCAGTCTTCTGTTGCATGCAGAGCATTCTGCGAACTGTGCATCTTGCAGCACGAGTAAGAGCTCGCCATTCGCCGTTGGCCGTCATTTCGGCTCTCCTCCAGGGGCAGCTTTCGCCATGATTCCACACCACCCTCATTATCACCATTTGCTTCCTTTAAGAAAAAAATTTGCATTTTCGTGTCCCACTTGGAATGGAAAGCTCTTGCCGTCCCCGTGAGCATGTGACTCGTAGCCTAACAATGCGAAGGGAACAGAGTCTATGTCTTCTCTACCCGGGTGTGTGGTATGTTTCTGTGCCGCAACGCAGGCCACGTAAATCGATATTCCCTATCGCCCAACCATCCAGCCACAGAAGCAGCACCCGGCCAAGAAAGCAAAGGCCGCCCTCTCTATTACTTGTCTGCTTGCCGCCGCCTTATTCGGCGCGTGAGAACGCGAAACTTGACCCCCAATTCCAATCTCCCCATTCCTCGTAGAACATGCTGTAGATTCTTGGCCAGATGTCACGCTGAGTCTGGGTTCTGTAACTCCAGAGCCCAACCCATGGATTCCAAGACTCCAAAAAGCTGTCGATTTTGGATGGTCCATCCTCAGCCTCACCGACAGCGCCACGGCGGTTACGCAACGTGGGAAATTACAAAGAGACAGTGGAGATTTCCCAGCGAGATATTTTGGGGGCCGTATCGCCAGTCCCGACAAAAGAAATTCATTCTATTCATGATCTTGCGACCCCTTCTCTGCCATGTAACCCGCTGCACCTGTCAAAACCCGTGATTTCCAGCCACAGTCAGCATTCTAAATCCCAATCAGGAAGCACAATGTGGCGCGGTACATGGTGAAACCCCGTACATACTCAGCCTCGCACTGGCCACACGATCATGCTTGTACCAGAACCTTTTCGCTCTCCGGCCAACCCCATACCACCCTGTGGCTCTCCAGACGTCAAAGCCGTCAGCACTTACCTCCGCAACCAGCCACCGGGTCTTCTCCAGGCCCTTTTGCGTATCGGGGGTGAGATCCTTGGAATCGCAGGCCGAGCATTGGAAAACCCGGCCACAACCCGCCAAGCTTTTCAGGAAGTACCCTGTCTAGCTGAGCGGCGACGGCAATGCTCACCTTTGGCATGCAAGATGACATTCACAGCAAGGGTTACTAATACACTTGATGCACAGCTCCGAGGGACTAACAGGGTGCAATTACTGCTGCCTTCGACACTCCCTCCTCAAGGCTTTTGTAAAAAGTCGGGATGAATTAGCCACTGCTGCGTTTCGACGAGGCTAGAACAGTGAGACAATTCGCGCAGTGCTGCGCAAATTTGGAGGTGGCGAGTTTCTGTAATTGGACATCCGCGGCCGCGCACTCGGCAGATTGGATGCGGAGAATGAGGTGAGCACTCTCTTTGAATTTGAATTTGAAACTGCTGGGGAGCGGAGGCGAGGATGACCTGGGACTGTGAAATGAAGGGCTCGGTGGAGCTCTACTGCAGACCTTCACACTTTCTTCACGCCTCAATGTCGGTCTGCGACTGATGGGTTGTATTGTATACAGTATGCTTATGCTACAGTCGAAAATATACAGGGTCAATTTATTGGCGGTCACGGCTGTTGCTGCTGCCGAACTCTCTCCCTTAGCCGTTCATACAAATCCTTGACATTATCTTCGCTAGTGCCCCCAATTCCACTGGCGCCGGCAGTGGAACCGGTTGGTTTCTCATCAATTAAATCGTCCATCCTCGGCCTCCCATCCAGTCCCACATGCGATGGCCGGTTGGCTGTGGTTAGCGGTTTCCTTGGCCTCGTCGGCACTTTATCCTCCAATTCTCCCATTTCCACTTGGACTGCGTATGGCTGCGCTCTCACAGTGTCCAGCATAATCCTGCCAGTGGGACTGATGGTCGCATTCACCGGCTCCACCCACAGCTTCTGTCCGCCGTACGTCTCAGTATCTAGAACTAAGGTTGACTTGCCTTTTACATTCCCAGCCCGGCTGTACGTTGCAGAGTCGTTTGTCACGACACCCGCAACGCCGAGTTTGGCATAGTCGACACCTCCGGTGGAGGTTCGTTGTGGGGCAAGAACGCGCGCTGGCACAGGTGGAGGCTTCTCTTGCGGCCCGAGAATAGGGTGGTTTGTGAGGTATGATTTGGTTCTCAAGTAAGATAGACCAGCGGACGGGTGAGTGGTCATGGGTGTGCTTTCCTCAGAGAGCGCATAGCGGCTGCCTCCCACGGCACTTGCGTAGAACTGCTGGTCCTCGACCTTGAGCGGTGGGAGGTCAAGGAATGGGATGATGACCCGGGCACAGAGCTCGGAGTCCACCGAAGCGTCTTGCGCGTCCTGGCGGAGGAGTTTGAGGGTTTCATTATAGTCGTCTTCAGAGACTTGAATGTCAGCATCTGACAGGTTGTTGCCTTGGTTCATAGCCATCATCTTCTTCGCGGATATGACCTTCCTGTTAATGTATGTATCGAGATACTCCTTGAACTCCTGTTTCCGTCGACCAAGTTCTTTGCGTACATAGTCTGTGAATTCACCCGCTTCCATTCCAGCTAGCCAAGGTCCTTTGACTTTCCACCTCTTGACATTGCTTGCAGCCCTTATGGTGTTGTTTATTAGGGCATCTTTGGGATCGGTGGAATCAAGGTTCCGTTCAAAGACATTTTTCGCAGAATCCCTCACCGGGTTTATCCTGGATATCGCAGCATTGGATATGGGCATGTTCATCTCCTGCCATTTTTGAAGCGTCTGTGTGTGGTCCGCAGCAGAGTCGAAGTCGGTGATGTGTTCTATTGTGTCAATGGAGGATATGCGAACGGCAGGAGTGCTAGTTCTGGTGGTTGATCGGAGAGGTAGAGGCCTTTTCAGACCCCAATCGCCTCGCGCAAGTGATGAAGGAGGACTGGTAAGGGCTTGGTGTGTCGGATACGGGAGTGTTGCTGAATTGGAGGATTTGAGCATTCCACCGCCGACTATCATTTCAACATCGGGTCGGGGGAGGGGGTTAGGTAACGCAAAGAGTCGAGAGGCTCGTAGGAGCTGTGCTGTCGGCGACAGTGACTTCCTGGACATGGTAAGCAATTGGGAGTCACAACAGCCGCCTCACAGCAGTCGAAGTGATGAAGTTTGCTGTTCTTCTGTCTCGCGCAGAGAAAGCTTCGGAGCAACATCTGCCGACCCGGTCTTGGCAAAATACTTCTGGAGAAGCAGAAGGTAGGATACCATGTAAGACTCGCGAAAAAGTCCGAATTGCCTATAAGCTGCTGAAGAGGTATATTTTGCTCTAAGTACCTGTCGTGGGCAAGGGCTAAGAAATAGCCACGTTTTAATATTTGGGACATCACGTTATAAGTAGCATTGAAAGTAGTGTGAAATTTTAACGTTTCAATTCAAGATGTCAAGTTATCCAACCGCCTCTAATATTCAAAGAGTCAAGAGTATCTCTAGTCTGCTAGATTTCAAAAAGCTCTGTCAAAATTTCTCATAGAGCGTCGAGGCTAAGTTGTGAGGCAATCGCCAGACCCTGCTTTGGTTAGTCCAGTAATTATAGCTTTCGATCCCTCCAAATTTACTTTGGAAGTGGAGAGCGAATAGATCAAACGTAGCACTGATTCGTGTTTTATCAGTCTTAAAGATAAACAGCTCGTCCAATCCGGCAGGTCTGAGCATCCCATCACATGCCTAGTATTAGTATAAGTACGGTTCTATGGACGCTGCTATCGTTTTGGTACAATGCTTGGAACTTATGTTTCAAATGTCCCAGTCCTTGTCCTCTCCGTCTTCGTCCTGACTGGGCTTTGACTTTGGATTCTTGGATGTGTCTATTTTCGGTGTGCAGCCTTCGATTGTGACATGTACTGGATCAGCAGTTTCGTTCTCTAGAGATGGTGCTACCGGGGCCTTGGCTGCCATTTTCTCCTCGATCGTAGCCTTGATTATATCTTTCTTGCTTATGGTAGAGTTTTGATCACCTCGTTCGCGCGCGAGTTCTTCAATTGCCTCATCTCTTAAAGCCCATGCTTCTTCCTCCTCATCAATATCCTCCTCTGCTTCCTCTAGGTTGTTGTCTGTGGCTACAGTGTTTTCTTGACGCTTTGGTCTGAGCGGCAGAACAGTATGATGGTGTTCCTTGACATTGTCGATCAGGAGATCAATCTTGTCTCCAATGCCGCCTCTTCTCATCCACGCAGGCTCCTCATTGAGTTGCACTTTGACGTACAAAGCCCTCCGCGCGCAATCATCAGAACACCATATTTCCAATTCCTTCTTGTTGACGATTTGTACACCTCGGTCTCTAGTATCGACGAACTGGAGTTTACCGGCGAGAGGAGCTCTCTTTGGCGGCCGCGGACAGAGAGTATAGCCGCATAGATCAGCGATATTTCTTTCCTCAATTAGCGAGTCATAGTCGCTTGGTTGAAATGGAACGATAAGATTCTTGAACTGTGACGCATCGCTTTGCGTGGGACGTGTGGGATTTGCATCTGGCGCACTTGGAAACTCGATGAGGGCCATACTGGCCCTAAGAATGTCCCGCTCCACATCTTTCTGCTGCTGAATCAAGTTGGCATGATGGAGTGCAATTTCAAGGTGGCGTTCATTGTCCGGTTTTGAAGCTGAAGGTGGCGGGTTGGTCGGCGGAGACGTTTTCTTAAGGATAGACTTAGGACCCATGCTACTAAGGCAGCTCAGCTCTCCACGGCATGTCCTTAAGTTGTTAGTGGTGTTGATGAGTTGGTGCGAGATGGACGGGGGTGTTTGCGGTGCGGAGGGATGGTTCCAATCGTCGCCCCGCTGTTTCGTGCGTGCATTGACTTACTGCCCACTGTGGTGACGACAAGAACACCACCTTGCCATCATCCTCAAAACAACACTCTGCGATCGCTGAAGACATGCCCTATGCTACATAGTCACTGCTCAGAATAGGTTCCTTCTACTCGCCTGCCCATTACTTGCTATAGAACTCCAGCTGATGCAGCCGTGAACCTCCAGATATACGTAATTCTGTGCATCATCGTCCGCAATCCCACAATTGCTCCTTCAAAGACCGCCAACAGCATCTTTTTCTGGTACTGTTGGGTATCTGTGGCTAGGAACGGTAGGCCGGAGCTTTTCTATCTTTCTAGCCAACCTCAAGCATTCGCATACTCTACGCCACGATGACGCATTTCAAAGTCAAGGCCGTCTACGACTATACCTCGCCGCACGAGGATGATTTGAGTTTTACTCAAGGCCAAATCATCACCGTCACCGAGGAAGAAGATGCTGACTGGTATGTTGGCGAGTATATCGATGATAGTGGGACGAAGAAGGACGGCTTGTTTCCTAAAAACTTTGTGGAGAAGTTTGAGCCGGCCCCTCCCCCACGGCCAAACAGGGCATCACGGCATAAGCCTCTCGAGACTCCGGCTACTCCTGTACAACCGCCCACTCCAGAAATACCACAGGAAACCGCTCCGGTTAAACAGGAAGAGCCCGAACCTCCAAAACCGATCGTACCTCCAGTAGAGATCCCCGTTGTGACAAAATCTCATGCTTCGCCAAAATCACCGCCCTCTGCGAGCACTCCCAAGTCTCCACCCTCATCACAAAACCTCCCGCCGGCTTCAAAACCCCCGCCAGCTTCAAAGCCTACCTCAGCAGTTCCAGCTACCAAGGCCCCGCCACCGGCAGTTGCGGAAAAGCCAAGCTCATTCCGCGATCGCATTGCGGCATTCAACAAATCAGCTGCCGCTCCGATAGCTCCCTTCAAACTTGGTGGCGGGCCACCAAGCACTTTCATCAAGAAGCCATTTGTTGCTCCTCCTCCAAGCCGCAATGCCTATGTCCCACCTCCGCGCGAACCAGTACAGGCGAAGACCTACCGTCGTGGAGAAGATCCTGAGATCGCGGAGCGAACAGCACAGAATCAAGAGAATGCGGAGAAAGCTGGCTTGGCACCTACAATGTTTACCCCTTCAGCAGACAGCGAGGACGCCCCTAAGCCTACTAGTCTGAAGGAGAGGATAGCATTACTTCAGAAACAGCAGTTTGAACAGGCTCAGCGCACTCAAGCTGCACATAAGGAGAAGCCCAAAAAGCCACCTCCCAAAAGGCGTGCAGAGTCTCATGAAAAGAAGGTTCCAACCGAGGCCGATGGAGCGGACCCGGAGAAGGTTCAAAGCGGCGAAACAGTCGAACGAGGATCATCAGACGTACCACGCGAGAATGCTCGTCCTCCACCAGCGAGGAGACTATCTCACGGTACGAAGTCACCTGAGATTATGCCGCGTAATCGTGATCTCTTCAGTGATGCTAATGATGCAGACCAATCGGGCGCAGGCGAAACTGAAGACGCCGAAGGAACATCTACGAGCGTTGAGGACGAAGAAGAAAGGTCACGGTATAAGGGCCCAGTTGCTCTAGAGAGAGCTCCGGCTGCGCCGGCTCAAGAGCCTGACGTTGATAATGAAGAGGATGCACCAGAGAGTGGGGAAGAAGAGGAGGAAGATGAGATGGATGCTGAAACTAGGCGAAGAATGGAACTGCGAGAGCGCATGGCCAAAATGAGTGGAGGTATGGGAATGGCTGGGATGTTTGGGCCCCCAGGGGGTATGCCAATGCCTGGTGATATACCAAAAAAGAAGAAAGCGTCTGCGCCTACGGAGAGAAAATCAACGGATGACGTGGAAGGCTATTCTGGTTATTCGATTCCTCAACGTATTCCGATGATACCTGTTCCAGGAATGTCTGTGGTCAGAAGCCCAGATTCCGAGAAACCCGAATTGGTAGTGGAAAAGGAGGAAGAGAACGCGCATCCTATTGCTGAAGAACGGGCCGCCGATGAAGTGCCGGATGTTGAGGATGTGAAACCTGAGCACCCTCAGCGCACCAGTACAGAAGAGCATGGAGCTCCTCCGCCACCTCAACGTAAGTTTCTTATCCCTCGTCGGCCGGTTAGCGGTATTTTCCGCAGAGCCTTTGGACCCTGGCCATCGTCAATTCTTGAACCATCCATCATGAAGCCTTTCTCAGACCTTGATGGAACTTCGGAGATTGTCATGACCGTTTGGGTTACCGACAGTAGGTTATGTGGAAATCTGGCTTTATTCTTATCTTGTCTTCGTTCCCCCAAACGAGCCTCTGACATTTATAGAACGGCCCATTCCTCCTCTGCCCCCCTCCACAGAAAGGCCAGCCCCTCCAGTGCCTGGCGATAGGCCGGCGGTTACCACAGCATGTGCGTCGCTCCCCTTACTAAATTTGTGGCTGAGTTCCTAATTGTTATAGCTTGGCCAGTTCCCCCTCCTACCGTCAGATCACCAAGCCCGGGTTCAGAGTCTGACGACGAGTTGACCGGTAACGCGAGTGAACTGCCTATCCACGAAGCGCCTCCTATGTCACCCAATACCCTATCGCACCAGCCTCCGTCAAAACGTAGTTCTCATTTCGCGTCTAATGTAATACCCCAAGATTCTTCATCCACCCCCTTACCAGAGAAAAGAGCTAGTCGTATACCACCAATTCCTCTAGCTAGCCCGACATCTCCATCAGCGCAATCCCGCCCTCCTCCACCCCCACCACCCACAGCCGCCCCTCCGTCTCGTCAGTCAACAATGGACAACACAAACAGGCGTCCCACAGGAGGCGACCGTAGCGAGGGTGAGACTGAGTATGAGGGCGATTACGATACAGATATCGCTCCGGGGGCGACTCATAAAGATGCATTGAAGTCACATGCCAGAGAATCAAGCTTGGGTGAGAGCACAACTGCCGAAGACACACCACCTGCAATTCGATCTCCAAGCCTGCCAGGCCCAGTGGGACCTCCGCCTCTTCCTCCGGCGGCAACGCCCCGTGCGGTTCCCCCTCGTCCGCCACAACAGCCTCCGAGTAACAGATTGTCTATGGATTCCCCAAGAGCTGCGCCCCCCCCTATCCCACCTCCACGCGATACAAGCACGATAGACGAAGATGAGGATTATGATCCGTATCGGTACGCGGCGAGAATTTCACGCGCAGCACCCCCACCCCCGGCCATACCTCCACCAGGAATGCCTCCATCGACGCCTCATAATGAGGTAGCAGAGTCATCTGATGAGGATGAACTCTACTCAAGCCCACCTCCGCGCAGATCCGGCGATAGGCCACCACCTCTGCCACCTCAAGCACCCCCACACCAGCGGCCAGCTCCTCCACCTCTAGACCGACCAGCTCCCCCGCCTCCTCCACCGGATACCTCAAGTAACCGCTCTATTCCTCGTAAATCCCTTGACACAAATCGTCATGCTGTGCCACCATCCCGCACATCCGTAGATCAGCCCCGGCCTTCTACTGACCACGGATACATCGCTAGCGACGTTGACCTCGGTGCCTCGACGCACTGGTGGACACAGCCAAACACCCCACCCCCTGCATTTCAAAATCGGAAGGACCTCCTAATAGAAATCGATGAATCGCACTCCGGAAACACAATAGAGAAAGCGGTTTATATTCTCTACATTGACTACTCCCAGACCCTTGTCACTGCCCTCTTCGACGCAAACAACGTCTCTAAAGTCAAACTAGAGCAACGGCACGATCCACCACCTGCACGACTCCGCCAAGATCAACTAGAAGAAGCCCACACCAAGTTTGGCATGCGTATTGCTGAAGACGTCCAAGGCAAGCATAACACGGTCGTCGGCGACGGCACACCCCAAGCTCTCATTATCGAGCTCCTACGCCCACACACAAAGGCCCTCAAACCCATTAGCACGCGTTCGTATGGAGCTCTCGTCTACGCCAATCTGGCTAACGCGTCGACGCTCCAGTATGACGAAATTCGTCCCGGCGACATCGTGACTTTCCGCAATGCAAGGTTCCAAGGTAAACATGGGCCTATGCATGCGAAGTACGCGATAGAAGTCGGTAAACCGGACCATGTGGGCGTAGTGGTGGACTGGGATGGCACGAAAAAGAAGGTCCGGGCATGGGAACAAGGACGCGAGAGCAGAAAGGTGAAGGTTGAAGGCTTCAAGGTCGGCGATCTAAGGAGCGGAGAAGTTCGGGTATGGCGAGTCATGGGCAGGAACTGGGTTGGCTGGGACGGAGGAAGTTAGTACAATGCGAGACGGAGGTCTTATTGCTATTAGCGACGGTTGTGGAAACCTTGTAGGTGGAATTTTGAGTTACAAGGGTCAAAAAGAAGTATGTCTTGTTAGTAGATGGTGTAGGAAGTGCTTGCATTCTTGGTGGAGAGGCGTGTGTGAAGTCATAGTTGGTACAGTCAGTGTAGGTATGCAGGTAGATGGCATTTTTGCTCTCTTAGCGCTCCATGTCAGCTAGTTATTCTTTTGTGGACGTATCCTGAAGTCGGTATCATGCATTCGTTGTTAGTTCAAGTTTCATCTGCCCGGATCTCGTGATATTTTTGCTGTGTACCGTCAGCCCGTAAAAGCCAACATAAAACAGAATAGTGGTGTTCTATCCCTTAACACGTCAACTTGGGCACCCGTGTTATCGATAATAGCCTACCAATCAGATCGATAGAATTTAATGCCTATGCTCAGTAGGCAAAAGAGGGAGAAAGAGGAAGCGTACGTTAGGTAAGTTCTAAATTGCTTCAATTCGCCAACTAGAATAATTCTCTAGGGCAACCAAAATAGCCCGTGCGTACACCTATAGGCGTTCGCTATAATTACTATATACGGTTGATGGCGATTAAGCGAGCCTACGTAGCGTAGCGAAATAAATATTTGCTGGAGGGGGGTGGAAGCTAGTTATGCATATAGCTGTAAAAGAGAGAGGAGACCTAGTAGTTTAAATTTAGTAGCTTTTATCTATTTCTCGTTATCTGTGACGGTGCTGGAGCGCGTCACCTGCTAGAGTCGCTTCAGAAAAGGACGGTTTTATGTCAGAAACCATGATCCAGTACAGAAATTTACCGAATCCTCACCTGTTTGAACCACTTTCTATACCCGCGCATGACACCACCCATCCTCCATACCAATACATCGCCGTCGCCTATTTTTTTAAAGCTATTCAAAGCCTATATTTATTCCTATTATAGTTAGCGCTATAGCACATAGAATGAGAGCCAAAGCACTTAAGAATACTATAAAGAATACTTCTAAGCGCCTTAAGAAGTAGACCTTACCGTTAAACCTGCACCGCCTATATTAATACCTCCCACTACTATAGAACAGTCTAAAGGCCCTTAACCCTTTCTTTTAAATCTAGCCATATACGCTAATAGCATAACACTATTTAGTAACGTTTTACCTATCTTATTTGGAGTCTTTAAATTCTAAAAGTTTGTTGCCAAAAATACGCATTAAGCCAGTAAACATTACGGCCTTTGTTTTTTCTAGCTTAATTAATTAACTACTATTATTGCATTATTAAGTCTAAAGGATCCTATAATACCTAAAGAAGTTAATAATATAGATAAATGGCGTAAAGTAAAGGGAGTAATAGAAATACAATTAAAGTACGCGAGAAAGGCTTTTTAGGTTAATCTTATAGTTAAATATAAGACCACTGCTGTACCTATTAACGCGTCTACTAAAGCCAGAGATAGTAAATTTACTACGGCTGTTAATGCGGCTGTTAATACACGGCTTTAAGTAGTAGGTCTTCTAACTAAAGCAGCGGCTAATAAGGAAGTAGAGTCCTCTAGTAAGGATTACAAAGGTATAGTAGAGGAAGCTACTAGTAAAAAAAAGAGATTAACTACTACTAAAATGTAGAAAGAGGCTGCTAAATAATATAATTATATAGAAGCTAAAGGTAAGCATCTATACCCGCCACTTAAACATTACTGCTGCCTTTAATAGCACTATGAGAACAAAAAGAACGGCTTTATATACTATCTTAAATTTAAATTAAAGCACTACCTAATATAACCTTACTACTAGGCGCGCTAGTTAGAGGCAATTAAATAAAAGAAAGCTATACTTAATATATTAGATCTATCGCTACTATTAAAGATTAAGTATAGTAAATGCCTATAGAATAGGGAGGATAAAAAAGAAATAAGGGTATCTTTAGGCAGCTATAAGCACTATTAAGGTAACTTTAGCAGCATAAATAAATTAATAAGCTCCCCCCTAAGACAACGGCGGCAATAAAGAAAGGCTTATACTATAGTTATATAATTACTAGCCAATCCTATTCCGTAGTAAGACTACTTAGTAACAGTATTGGTTTTAATAAACTAGATATACTAATAGAACTAATAGATACTATAATAGGTGCAGAATGCTATATAGGTGGCAATGCCTTCTTCTATATAACCAACTATTGCTAATAGTTATTTTATAGTAGATCCTACACTAAATATAAGATCCTTATTAGTGCCGTTATTATAGAGCACTCTTCTAGTTCTAGCTTTATTCTCTAAAACGCCTACCTATTACTATCTATCCCTAACTATACCTATAAGCCTACTATTACGGACCTTATATTAGCAGTAGTACGGCTACTAAGAGAAGATATAAACGGACTAGTAATGGAAGCGTGGGAGGCGCTAGAACCAGTTAAACTATAGGATAAGGGGTAACCGAGTTACATAACAGATTATATTACCGTTTTGGTATATAGGATCTGTAAGATTTGTAAGGAACGTTATATACTAAACGTACCTTGCGTATCTTATGTACTTAGTATTTCTTAGGCGCAGTATTATGTATTTAAAGGACTATAGTCCCTACCTAGATAGTTCTTCTCTTTATAGTGAATCTTAGAATATAATTAGAGTTAATCTATTAGGCAACCACTCTACTAATTATTATATTGTTAACTTCTTATTTACCTACACACCTAGCCCATTAGCAAGTCTACCGTATAATTTCCTATAAGGTTTTGTTACACATTTACTACCTAGTTATAGTATTAATAAAGTCAAATAATATGCTACTAAAAGCACTAGTTAATGCCCTTCCTAATAGAAATAATTCTATATAGCTAACCACGTTAACTAGTATTAGTATCTTAGCTCATTTATAGTAGATCTTAAGTCGTATTTATATAAGAAATCCCTTTAACTTTATTTTATTACCGTTAAACCTTTAATAAATGGCATTTTAATCTTTTATATACCTAGATTATTAAGCTTCTTATTAAGTACTACTTAGTTAATTTCTATTTAATCTATTATCTCTTTTACCTATACCGTAGTAAGTTGTTAAGAGTTATTATCGTCTACACTAGTATCTCCTCTTAATCCTAAGGTTGTTATTACTTTGGATAGCGTCGTTACAGGTACCCCCGTAGATAGTACCTTGTCGTCTTTATAATACTTTAACCTTAGTAGTAAATACTACGGTAGACTTATTAGTAGGCTAGGTATATAGATATTAAAAAGATATAAGTGTAACTAGTAGAGTAAGCACCTAATAGATTAACTTTAATTATATTTTAAGATTTACTATAAAGAGAGAACTATCTAAGGTAGGGACTGTATTCCTTTAAATATACAACTTAACTTCTAAAAGATATGTTTAGTACATTGGTACATTAGTACTGTAACGGAACCTTATAGCAGGAACTATGGTGGGTCCTATTATTAGGCTGGGTATATAGGTAAGAACAAATCAACAATGTAATAATAACTGGTGGAGTGGTTGCCTAACAGATTAACTCTAATTATATTCTAAGATTCACTACAAGGAGAGAACTATCTACGGTAGGGACTGAGGTCCTTTAAATACATAACTATACTCCTAAGAAATCCTCTCTTGTATATAAGGTACGTGTTATACGTGTTATATATAGGCGTACACTGCGTATATTTCGTACACTGCGTATAATATTATGTGACTCGCTTACTATTCCTTATTATATAGTTCTACTGGATCCATCCTAGACCGTGCCTATATTAACTAACTAGCTTCCTACAACTCTTCCCTAAGTAGTTATAATATTGTACTTAAAGCGTCCGTAATACCATCTCCCTCCTTTTTATCTTTGTTTTTAAAGATTCCTAACATCTCTAAGTCGTCTACTAGAGGTATAATGTCCGTTTAATTAGTCTAGTTAATATCCTTACTTATTATACCTAAAGCTTCTTCTTCTTTATAAGCGCAATGTTGTGTTCGCACTATAGCTGCCATACTGTCGCTTGGTGAGATAATATTGTCTCTATATTCTTGTTGTGCGAAAGCGGGGTTAGTGTATATTGTGATGGCGAGTCCCTTGTTTTAATAACCCTTGTCTTACTCAGAGTGCACTAAAGCAAACGTTCGATCGTCCTATGATATTCGCTCTATTTCTGACGCTAAGTGTGCGTGTTTTATAACTCTTAACAGTCTTCTAGTTCCCTAAGTAACCTGTTATAGGGTCTCATGTTTAATCTACCACTACGAAACTTAATGGTGAGCTCTTAAGCGCCTTAGATAAACTTTATTATTTGCAGGAAGTAGAGCAGGAGGCTATAGCTGCTTAATAGCGTGCCCTTGAAGCCCGTCTATCGGCCTCTGCCCGTCTTCTTTATCTCGAGAAAGTATGTGAGAAGGTCCGTTCTAAGGAGTAGAGACTTATTTAATAGGGTCTTGACGAGCTAGGTAATAAAAGGACTGGCTCTCTTCCTGTAAGGGAAATAACTCTAAGTAGCTTGGCAATTGCTCCTCTTGGGTCCCCCTTAGGTAACTCGTTCTTTGGCGATCCTTTTTTAATACTTTCTGACCTACTTTCTTCTGATACTCCTTTACCTTTCCTATAGCATTCTCTAGGTTGCTTAGTAGTTCCTAGGTAGTCTTATTATAGCCTATCTACTTTACTTTATACTACATTTCATTATCTATATCCTTATAACTAATGATCTTCAAAACTTGTTATTTGTCTTCCTCTTATCCTCTATATGTGTCTGCCTTATAAACTAGTGGCTTAATATTCCCATATGCTGGTTCTAGCATCGCGATATGCTATATAGGGTAGATCTTTATTTTAGCTGGTAGGTTCAACTTATACGTGACCAATAAAATTCTTTACTTAACTTTAAAAGGTCTTAGTCTGACATGGTCCAATTTCTTACTTAGTTGTCAACTCTTGAAATTTTTGTGTAGTAGCCATACTTTATCTCCCTCCTTAAGATCTGGTCCCTTAGATCTCTTAGCGTTGTAGTACTTTTTTATTTGTTCTTATACTAGTTTAGCTGTTTCTATAAGGTCTATATAAAGATTTATTAATGTCTCCATTCTTTACTTAGCTGTGCTACTCGTCTTTTTTGCTTAATGTGGCGATAACGATGTTCTTAGCTCGTATCTATAATTCGCCTTAAATGGTAATGTCTCTATTCCTTCTTATAGTATTGCATTGTATGCAAACTGTGTAACTAGTAACAACGATACCTAATTATTCTGTGCGTGATTAATATAGTGCCTTAGATACTGTTCTAGTGTCTAGTTTAGTCTTTCCGTTTGTCCGTCTATTTACGGATAATATGCTGTAGATGTTGCTGCGCGAACTCCTTGTTCTACCAAAAACACTTTTTAAAATGCTGCTATAAATCTTGGATTTCTGTCTAATATAATCTTGTTTGGTGCTCCGTGTCTTATAAATACTTCTTTTATATAGATTCTAGCGATATCTTCTACTAATATCTCTTTAGTGTATGCTATAAAGTATCCCTACTTTGTTAGCTTGTCCACTATTACTAAGATTGCGTTATAATCTTGTCCTGTGATAGGATCTCTTAACTTTGGTAACTTAATAATAAAGTCCTATAATATGACTTCCTATGGTCTTCCTGGTATTTTAATAGGTTGTAGCTCTCCATACGGCTTATGCCTTGTTAGTTTGTTTCTTTGGCAATTTAGATATTCCTTTATAACTTATTTTGCTAGTCCCCAGATTTCTTAAATAATGTATTCTTTTTAAAGTCTTAACACTAAGCCTATAGCTCTGTTGTGTCCTTATATTATTTTCTTATAGAATTCCTTAACAAATTCTTCTGTAATAGACTTAGGCATATATATTGCTTCTCTATTTTCGTATTGCTCTAAGTCTGGATCCTCTACCTATGCTTTTTGGATCTTTTATATCTAATTACTTTCTAGTAATTTATGGATTTGACTTTCTTTGGTTACTATAATCTTTGGATAATTATACCTAATTAATCCGTCTTAATCCTTTCACAACAAAGCTCCTAATAGCTTTTTATTACTTTATAGTTCAGCCTTTCTGCTTAGAGCGTCTGCTCGTGTATTGTCTGTACCCTTAGTATACTAAATTTTGAAATGGTATTCTATAAGCATTTCCGCCCATCTAACCTGTCTTTAGTTGAGTTCCTTTGTCGTTAGGAATCCTATAAGGTTTTTATAGTCTGTCTTAACTATAAATAGTTTCTCTATGCCTTGTAAAAATGCTCTTTATTCCTTAAGTGCTGTAACTATACCTAATAACTCCTTGTTGTAGATGTTATAGTTCAACTCTAGTAGTGTTATCTTTCAACTGTAGTATACCACTAGGTGCTATCCGTCTTAATGTTTTTATATAAAGTATGCCCCTAGCGCAAAGTCTAATGCATCTATTTTTATAACCGTCTCTAGACCTAGTTAATAGATCTTAAGAACTGGCTCCTGGGTAAACAACCCTTTAACTCTTTTAAATAGTTCTTGTTGCTCCTTTCCCCATACCCATAGTTCTTTATTCTTTATTAACCGCGTAAGTGGCTTAATGTCCTTTAACTACTACGCTATAAACCTTCTATAATAATTGCAAAACCCTAGGAATGATCTTAACTGTATAACATTCTCTGGTTCCTGCCAATTTACTATAGCCTTGATCTTTTTTGGATCTATGCTAAGTTGGCCTAGTTTAATAATAAATTTAACAAAATCGGTCTTCCTAATAAAGAACTTGTATTTCTTAATTGCTACTAGCATCTGTTCTTCTTGTAGTCTCTTTAAGACCTATTTAATATATTTTCTATATTCTTCCTCACTCTCTAAGTAGATGATAATGTCGTTAAGGTATACTATAATAAATTCATCTAGGTGTTCTCCTAATATACTATTAATTTGCTTCTGGAACGTTACTAGTGCGTTTATAAGTCTAAATTGTATAACTAATGGCTTATATAGTCCTTCCTTTGACCTAAAGGCTGCCTTCCATTTATCGCCTTTCTTAATCCTAATCTAATAGTATGCCCACCTTAAATCTATCTTTATAAAGATCTTTACGTTGCCTATCCTGTCTTAGATTTTACTAATTAAGGGTAAAGGATACCTATCCTTCCTAGTAATACTATTTAACTGTCTATAGTCTATACATATTCTAAGTTTTTTGTTTTTCTTTAGGATAAACAGTACTGGATATCCTGCTAATAACTATAATAGTCTGATATATCCCTTACGTAAGTTCTCCTAGACAAACTCCTTAAGCGCTACTGACTCCGTTTTAGTAAGCTTATAGATTAGAAAAAACTTTAGACTTATTCCCTCTTCTAATTCTATCTTATAGTCCCATACTATATGCTCTAATAGCTTTTCACTTTCTAGTAACCATAACTTTTTACCATACTTGTGGTATCTCTTTGGTATATAACTTAAGCCTCGCTTAGTCTCTTTATACATCGCTCTAACTTAGTATTATACCAACTTAGTTTACTGTCGCACTTTACACTGTTAAGTATTCTTAATATTAACCTAACCTATAACCTAATTAATATTTAGATTGTATTTCTGTAACTAAGGCATTCCTAGTATTGCCTCATCCTGTCCTAATAGTAGGATATTAAAAGACATTCTAACTGGTCTTCCTTTAATAGTTAACTGTATAGGTCCTGTTTTAAGATTAATAATACCTCCTTTATAGGCTATCTAATCTTCTAAAATTGTTATAAGTAAATACAGGTGTTCCTTCTATCTGTATAGTAACCCTATCCTTTCTACTACCTTTAGTGATATATAGTTTCTGGTTACTCTACTATCTACTAACGCTTTAAACTGCTGATCTTGCTATTTAATTTATAAATTTAGGTATTATCCTTAAATTCCTTTAAGGGTTTAAGGCTCTAATACTAGTTCCCTCTGGTCCTATATGCCTTCCCTTTTTCTAACTGTTGGCTGCTAGATTCTGCTTATACTTAGTCCAACCTTAGCCAATACTTAGTTTGTTTCTTTTCCTCTATATACTATAGATAAGTGTTCTCTAGGCACTTCTACCACTGTTGTCCATCTAGGCATTCTTCTATAAGGAATCTTCCTGGTTAAAGTATTAAGTCCCCTTAACCTTGTACTTCTACTGGGTGCTATTTATGTATATACTTAGCATTCCTAAACCGCTTTTCCTCTGGTGCCTAATATATCCTTACTAGGTACTTTTGGTTCTTGTCTTTAGGTGCTCTATATATATTATATATATCCTCCACACAAGCTATCCACGATAGTGTATAATATACTATATATTTTGGGTTAACTCTTAGTTTATCTTTATCCTTAAGTTTAAACCTATACCTAGTTAACCTAATTACTGGTATCTCTACTATAGGTACTAAGATTTATTGCTTACTTTTCTAGTCCCTAGATCCTTCCTCTAGGTTCCTTAATATTATAATTAATGCTCCTTTGATATGACTTATGCGTTTTTCTATAATGGGTTAGTCTTAGACAACTTTTTTGTTTAGCTATATATAAAAGTCTTTCCATTTGTTACTATGTTGTTGCCTATACCACTTTCCGTATAACTGGTTTAGTGTGTATAGTTTATCTATTAAAAAGTACCTTATTATCGCTATATTGTAACATCCTTTAGTATGTCTTTCTTTAAACCTAGTTGGAATATCTAGATCCTTTTCTTATTCCAGTTTATCTAACTATTTTGCCCTAGGTGTCCTTACACTTGGCCTATTAGTAACTCTTTGTATAGGTGCTCTGTCCCTTATATAACCTAGCATAGCTAACCTCTTGTCTAGCTTCTGCTCTTACTATATAATAATTCTTGTTCTAAACTTATCTATAGTTTCTTGTTTTTTGCGTCTTGCAGCTAGATCTTTGTAGTTGTCTTGCTTTTTAATCCTTATATTAACTATTTAATCTTTAGGCTAAACACTGCGTTTACCTAGGATTGCTAATATTCTTATTTATTCCCTAAACTTATAGTTTTTAAACTTGCGTCCTATACTTATTTGTTTATTACTAAACTAAGTTACTATTCTTTCCCATTAGTTATTATCCGTTATAGGTCCTTAGGTATGTCTTATCTTGTCTTAAGAATTTTAAGCTTCTTATATCTCTTTTTAAGAATCTTAAGCCTGTGGCCTTTTGCCTTTATTAAGTAATAAGCTAGCACTAGCAGTTATCTACTTGCTTAGTTTCTTCTAAACATTACTCCTATTATCTTATAAAGTAATGGAAATTGTATCTAATAGTGTTATAATATCCATTACTGAACCCTATTCTGTAATAGTCTTAGTTTCTACTTCTGTTTTAACTTCTCTAAGGTCTACATGCTTCTAGTAAGCTGCCTTTATTGCCTTGTTATTAGTAAATGCTTCACCTATATTAAACTTATCATCTTTAATGTCCAATCTACGAGCTGGTTTATTGGTTCCTTTAAACTTAGATAACAATGGCTCCTATAGCCAATAGCTTGCGCTATACTTAGCGTCCTTATAAATTTAGTATGCGTTGTTGTAATAATACGCAAAACTGTTAATTAAACACTCTTTTATTCCTTACAGTGTACCGTTATCCCTTTATATATACGTGCCGTCTGCTAGCCTAGTTCCCTTTACCGCATAGTTACTCTAACCACCTCTATAGTCTTTAGCAAAATGACCTTGTTTTCCGCAATTTATATAAGCCCTATCTTTAAACCACTTTTCTTGCTATAGAGTCCGCCTAAACGTCTTCTACTACTAAGATCCCTAGTTTAGCCTCTACTCCTAGGTCCTTTAATTACTTAATCCTTAACCTTTAGGTTTCCATAGTTTCTTTTCCCACCTTTAGGTTTCTTTAGTACCGCTTAGGTCCATTGGCTCTGTGCCATTCTATAGTTTTTAACTCTATATTTGTTATTGCATACTTTACGCCTTATATAACTATGGAACTCTATCTTACCCTCTCTTAGCTTGTTCCATTTAATAGATCCTATTATTAATCTTTATTAACTAATCTATTAACTTTCTTAGAGTATCCGTATCTTCTATTAGGATAATTATATCCTGGACTTTAGCCTTAAGTCCTTATTTATACTGTGCTATAAGCGCCCTATTATTCCACTTAACCTATATAGCTAGTGTTTAAAACTGTGTTATATACTTAATTACTAAAGTATATTGTACTAAGTTCTAAAGCTTTTATTCCGCTGTGGTTATAGCCTCTAGGTCTCTAAATATTTACATTAGTTGTTTTATAAACCCGTTCTAACTGGTAAATATATACCGTATATCCTGGTTAGTAGTTGTTATGCTATTAGCCTATATTTCTATAAGATACGGTTTAAACCACTTAAGTGCCCTCCCTATTAGGAACAATCCTGCATAGGCTACTTAATCTAACAATGTTACTAACTTTACTCCTTCCTATACTACCTTAAAGTGCATCTATGTAAGAAACCCCTTAAGCTTTAACTTCTCCCCTAAGAATCGTTTAATTAAAGGTAGTTTAATTTTCGCTACTCTAATTCCATTAATATGTTCTTTAAGTATCCTATTATTATCTTATAAGTAATTAACCATTTCCTATAACTAACCTCGCGTAACCACTTAAGAATCCCCATTGTCTATACTGGTATCACCTAGCCCTAAGGTTGTAGCTGCTGTTAATATTGTTGCAACTAGTGCTTTAGGTGGCATGTTATTTAATCTTATTTAATACTATAACCTTGGTAGTGAATATATAACAGAACCTTATAGCAGGAACTATAGTGGGTCCTATTATTGGGCTGGGTATATAGGTAAGAACAAATTAATAACATAATAATAACTAGTGGAGTGGTTGCCTAACAGATTAACTCTAATTATATTCTAAGATTTACTATAAGGAGAGAACTATCTACGGTAGGGACTGAGGTCCTTTAAATACACAACCATACTCCTAAGAAATCCTCTCTTGTACGTAAGGTACGTGTTATACGTGTTATACGCGGGCGTACACTGCGTATACTTCGTACACTGCGTATAATATTATGTGACTTGCTTACTATTTCTTGTTATATAGTTCCACCAGATCCATTCTGGACCGTGCCTATATTAACCAACTAGCTTCCTATAACTCTTCCCCAAGTAGTCGTAATATTGTACTTAAAGCGTCCGTAACAAGTACGCTAGTAAATTAAGTTCCTATATTTTTATATTCTTATATTTTAAACTTAGTCCTATAACTCCTTATATAACTTATCTACTCCTTATCCTATAGTTTGACCAGTTTTAGCGTCTCCCGCACTATTATAACTAGTTTATCCATCTCCTCTCTAAGCAGCCGCGCTACTGCTAATATAAGGTCCATAATACTAGTCTTATTAAAATTCTAGGTATCTTTACTAAGAATTCTATATTATAGTTTTATATCTTAAACCCGTTTAAACTAGCCCTAAATAAGTATAGGATCCTCATATTTAGTACACTAGTAGTTATTCTTATAATTTTACTTAGATTATAGGTTATTATAGCGCCCAATAAATTTATATACCTATTACTTATTAACCAGTCGCAATTCGGCGTACTAGGCAGCTAAAAGGCTAGCTATTTACCGTATAGTAGTAGCCCTAAGTAGTATACCGCGTTAATCTATTAATAGGATCTACTACTTAAGGCTCTCTTCTTATACTAGCATAAGGCGGAAATTTAGGGCAATAGAACCGTATTATACTTTAATACCTTTATCGCGTTACTAGGCTATAGTTTAGGATATATTATACGTACTAGTAGCAGCTTAGGAGCTTTAAAATTCGCCTTACTTATAGGTATTAATAGCTAGAATAAGTCTCCCCTCTTAAATAGGGTTTTTATTATTATAATATAGCTATTAAGGTAGTAGTTAAATAACGTGTCGCGTCTTTTAAAACTTTAATAGGGTGGCCTACCTACCTGCATAGCCTACTTACCTATAGATTACGTTAACATATAACGCTTTAACTTTATAATATACTAAAATAATAGGTTATAAGTCCGAGTTTATACTTTTAGCTATAACTTTATCTAATTTCTAGTCTTTTAATTAAGCCGACTTATTAATATAAGAATAATCTTAAAAGTAGTAAATAGCCCCGTAGTAATACGTTGGAGTATCTTTTTCCATATTATCCTAGAAGGGGTACTAGGAGTCTTAAAAGCTTTATCAACTTTAGAAGATCTATTAACCTTAAAAGCCCCGTTAATTAATTAATCCTAAAAGCTTACTATATTTGTGTTAAGCTAAGCTTTATTCTTTTACTAAGTAGTCTCTAATTATTAATATAAAGATATTACGTAGTTACTAGTTTAGTTATTTTTATTAAATTTAACTCTCTGTTAGCGACTTAGTTAATTAAGGCACAAGTACGGCAAAAGGGTCGCGCAAGCCTATACAATTGGATTGTCTATAAACGAGGATCTAAAGCTAGATAAAGGAAAGGGGAGGGACGGAAGCGCCGCTTGAAGTTTTATAAGATCCTCTGGTTATATAACCGCAATCTGCTATATTCTGCTAGCTTTCTGTTATATTCTACCGTAACATTATTCCCCCCTCTAAAAAAGCCTGCCCTTAGGCTTTATATATCTGTATTACATCTATAGGGCGTTCTTGTCTTTATACTCTATAGGTAACCTATTATCCTTACTATACTAGCATTCTATCCACTTATTTAAGTACTTTAGCGGTCTAGGTTTATTAGGGTAACAGCTATACAACTCTTATAACTTATAGGGACTACCTATAAAATTCTATGTGGGGTACTAGGTAGGGTCTAGATTATATCCTTTCCAACTTACGCGGTACTTTAGTGTTTCCCTTATAAGTTTATAGACTAGTATTTCTTTAATTTCTTATTTGTTATTACTATTAACTTAAATTGGTAGGGGCGGTTAATTTTTTTGTCTAGGTAATAGGTTGTTTATAGCTTTCTATAACTTGTCTAGTGAGAAAATAGGGCAGACCTTAATTGAATCTAGGAGCCTTACTTTATATAAGTTGCCTCTCTTCTTAAGGACCTTATATAGTCCTGCCATCTAATGGTCTAGCTTATAGCTAGGCCATTCTATCTTCTAGTTTTGTATTATAACCTAGACCTTATTACCTATAGTAAAGTTAGGCTTACGCCTATACTTATTTGCCTACTGTTCTATTAATTTCTAGGCCTTTTTTAGGTTTATATGGGCTACTTTCTAGGCCTTTTCTAAGCGTTTAGTGTAATGCCGTGCTTCCTTATAAGATAGTTTTTTGTGTATAGTCTGTGGCCCTTCCAGTCTTTCCTAGTTAAAGCTTATATAGGGTAAATACCCCATTTCTAGCTAAATTGGTGTAAATCCTATAGAGTTATAGGGTAGGATAGCCTAGGCGTAGTCCATTAGAGGTAGTAGTTTAGCCTAATTATCCTAAAAGTAGTTAATAAAGGGTTAGAGTCTCTGGTCTAAATACTAGTTTATAATCTTTATCTGGCTATTTATTTAGGGGTAGTATGCTATAGAAAACTTTAGCTTAATACCTAGGATTTAGGTAAACTTGTTTTAGAAAGCCAATATAAATTATGGCCTATAATTGGATATAATAGTATTTAGTAGTCTGTAAATTTAGTAGATATAGTAGATATATAATTAGGCCACCTCTTTAGTATTCATATTTTTATAATAAGGGATTAAGAACGGGCGCTTGCTAAAGTGGTTAACTATAATTATAGCTATATTATATCCGTTACGGTCTATAGGTAGCTTATAGAAGTCTATAGAGATATACTGCTAGGGGTGCTTTAGTATTAGAAGTGGTTTTAATAGTCCTAGGGTCTTATCTTATGGAATTATAGATCTATAGCAGTCGTTATAGTTTTATATATAGCGATTAATATCTATAACTATTTTAGGCTAGTAATAATAGTTGCTAATAATCTTATAGGTCTTATTTTTTCTAAGGTAGGCTATAGAGATATAAGTATGCGCTTTAGCAATAAGCTAAGTCCGTAAGTTCTATTTCTTAGCTACTACTAGCCGTTCCTTATACTTTAGTAGTCCATTTTTAAAGGACTATAGGCTTATAGTATCTTTTGTCTTTTTATAGTACTTCTATAGAGAAGGGGCTGTACGGTTTTCCTGTAGCAGTTTATTAATAAGGTTAAGTTCTATGGAGTTAATAGGATACATCTTGGCGTCTAGAGAGTCTATATTTAGCTCTGCCTATATCTAGGGGTTAAGGTGCTCTAGTTATAATAGCATCTGGCTCTATAATAAGATCTTTACGGCCCTTTGGCTATCTAGGTCCTATCTATATCTTATAAAGGCGTCCACCTAGTTTATAGCACCCGGCCTATATATAATTAAGAAGTTAAACTAAGATAAGATATCCGCCTACCACGCCTACTAGGCTATAAGGGCCTTTATTATTATAAAGCATTCTAAAGCCTAGTAATTTAAAACTACCTAAATAGGTTTAGGGGTCCCTTCTAGCTATACTCACTAGTGCTAAAAGCTAGAGATAATAGCTAGTATTTTCTTATTGTAAATTGGGTAGTTTAGCTTAGCATTTACTATAGTCTTTAAGTAGTAAGCAATAGGGTACTATTTTCCGTTTGTCTGTTTTTGGGAGTAAATATTAGCAATAACACTATCTAAAGTATTAGTCTCTAGTATTAAAGGCTGTTCTAGGTTAAAGTAAGCAGGTAAGGGAGCGGAGATTAGTTATTTCTTAAGCTTATTAAAGGCCTACCTATATATAGTATTAAAGTAAAAGGGCTGGTCTTTGTAGATAAGATGGCTAAGGGGTTAAGTAATTCTACTATAGTTCTTAATAAAGCGTTGGTAGAAGTTATAGAAGCCTAGGAATAACTATACCCCCTTTATAGTCCTTAGGGGAACCTATTAATTAATTACAGCTATCTTTTCTAGGTCTGCCTTAATTCTATCTATACTAATAATAAACCCTAAATACTTTATACGCTTAATACCAAATTTTAATTTCCTAATATTGGCCTAGAGGTTAGCCTTGTAGAGCTGTTGTAGGACCTTATAGATATGCTCTTTATATTTTAACTTATTCTTAAAGTAGATTATAATATTATCTAGGTAGGCTATATAGAAGTTATTAAGGTAGTTAAAGAGCATATAATTTATATATTACTGGTACGTAGCTAGTCTGTTAGTTAGTCTAAAAGGAGGTACTTTGTATTTATATAATCTGTAATGGGTCCGAAATATAGTAAGATCTTTAGATTTAGGGTTTATCCTAATTTGGTAAAAGGCCTAATAGATATTAAGCTTTATAAAGATCTTGGCTCTACTTATTTAAGCTAGTATTTTATTAAGTAGAGGTAGCAGATAGTAGTCCTTATGGGTTATATTATTTAGCTTATAGTAGTTAATATAGAAATAAAGTCCTTTATTTAGCTTTTTAGTAAAGAGAATTAGTATAGCAAAGGGGGCTTAACTAGGCTTAATAAATCCCTTATACAGGTTATTGATAAGGTACTGCTTAGTAGCCTATAATTTGGCAATAGATTGCTGGTAAAGGGAGGTATAACTAAGGGAGTTTTCCTTATCTGGTTTAATCTTAATCTTATAGTTATAAGGTTAGTAAGGCGGAAGTATATTTAAGGCTACCTTAGAGAATACGTCCTTAAACTTCTAGTGTTGGTAGGGTACGGAGTAGTTTCTATTCTACCAGCTCCTTATCTATAAGCTCGCTTTCCTATCTGCTAAGCTTGCCTTTTTTTCTCCGTAATTATTTAATTAATTTTATATAAGCTAGTTGTAAAGGTAATAGTATTAGGTTAAATTAAGTTTTGGTAGAATCCTACGGCGCCAATATAGTAGATATTAATTAGTGGGAGATCCATATGTTCCTTTACGGGCTTTTATTAAACCACATTTTATAGTATAGGGTTTATAGTCTTCCTTAGCTTATATTTTATATTTTATAAGTTATCCTTCTAGTCTATTAGTTTAGTATAGCATTTAGTATTTCTAGCCTTTCTTTATAGATGTATAGGGCCTAAGTTCTCTATAGGGGAATTAGTTAGGCCCCTACTAACTTCCTAGGTTTTTAGTGCAGATGGTATAATATAGGTAGTCTAGAGGCGGCCTAGTATATAGATCTGTTGCGGATTAAGCTGTATATCTTTCTTAAAGGCCTGGTCCCTATATATAGCATTAGCCTAGTAAGTAGTATTAATCTAGGGCTGTATAAGGTTTTCTATTATAATACTAATTTCTTTTATAAAGGAAGGGGCTAAGGGTAGGGTTTTAGGCTAGATAAGCCGTCTACTCTATATATTAAGCTATAAGCCTAAATAGGCTAGCTATTTTCTTTTTAAGATTATATTATTGCTTTCTAGGTCTATAATAAGGAAGGGGATATTATACTGCCTTTATCTGTTAATATAAAGGTAAATCTACAAGATGGTTATAATAAGTGGCCCTATTTATCCGTTATACCTATAAATAGGAATTAGTTTAGGTAGTTCTTCTAGGGATGTATTTATAAAACTAGCCAGCTTTATAGCGCACTAAGTATCTATTAAAGTAAAGGTATTTACTTTAGAGTTAGCTAAAGTAGAGATTAAAACTTAATATCTATTATAAAATAAAGTATAAGGGATAGTATAGCTTCTTCTACTAACTAGCTAACCTAGATTAATATATAATATATTAATCCCTTTTAACCCTATAGAGGAGTCTTCCTCTAGGGTTCCTCTTTTTCAAACTCCGCGCTATTCTTCTATATTAATAAAACCTTATGTATTTTTGCCTTTATTAGGCAGTCCCTAGTAAAGCGGTTCTTTTAGCTGTATAAGAAGTAAGCTCCTTAATTGCTAAGGGTCTATCTATAAGAGTTACTGTATATAGGCCGAGTATATGCCAGACCCGTAGTAGAACTAGCTATATAGCTAGCTGCTAAATTAATGGCAGGCTATATGGCTAGTGCTATAGGAGTTACTAATTATGCTAGGGCACTATAGGCCATTCTTATAGTGCTTATAGTCTGGTTTAAAGAGTTTCTAGCTTTATACTGTATGAGGGCGCAAAGAGGCTTTGGGGAAGATTCGAAGGAACAATATAAATTCTATCTAAATCTAAGGGCATATAGCTCTTGCAGAGTACAAGACATTATATAAAGAAGAGAAGGGAATAACAAGAGAATTATATAATTAAATATTCAGGGGCTTAGTGGTTGATACGTGCGCATATACGCACGTGGTCTTTAACGGATTTTGGTAGAATTCGGTTAAAGCTTCGGAATTTATCTGTTAAGTGTTTCACCAAGATATTCCTATTATAATTAGGCTAGTCCTATTACAGTACCCCCCCTTTAGCCGAAGGTTTAAAATAATTTAACTTAGTTAAGAATTTATAATTTTATTATAGGTTGTATTTTAGCGCCGGGTAGTAGTTTTAGCGAGGTAAATCTAACCAATTAAATAACTTTAACCGGCGGTTAAAGTTCCTTAATATCTTGCGTGTTACGTAACTGTATTATAAATGTTATAATACTTTTTAAGTTCTTTTTAAATTTAAGTTTCCTGCTATTGTGTTTTGTGTATTTATATTAGGTAGTAGTTGTTTACCTTTATATTGTGTCCATCTAGCTAGAGTAGGCCGCAAAGGATGGTCTTTATAAACTTCTTTTACTAAGGAAGGCGTGTTGGCCTTAATCTATTTATAGGTTTCCTAGGTTTATATTTTATATCCTTCCCACTTAATAAGAAGTTTAAATTATTTAGATTGTGTTTTCTATTATATATTATTAATTAAGTTAATAAAGTAAGAACCGTTACTATTGTTAACAATTATAGGATTATCTTTTAAGGGTTGCAGTAAGCTTACATAAAACATTAGGTATATTTTTATCTTAGTTGGCAGTTTAAGCTTATAGGCGTATAGGCTTAGTTTCTTCTTAATTTAATATAGGCCTATAAACTTCCAATTAAGTTTCTTTAAGGGCCGTTAAGTCTTTAGGTTTTGTATATTTAGGTAAACCATATTACCTTCCTTAAAGTCCTATATAGGGGCTTATCCTTTATTTATATACCATTTCTATAATATATAAGCATACGTTAATTTACTTTATAATAGTTCCGTTAACTGCTTTATTTAATTAGTAAAGTTATACGCGTTAATTAACTGGATCCGTTTAATTGTGGGTCCTGTTATATTAATATTAGGTTATAGCTTAAATCTAAGTTAAGGGTCTTATTTATAAGTCGCGTAGAATAGTGTTACGCCTATTAATATATTTATTATATTATTTACAGTAAACTTAGCTAAAGGCAGCTATTTTTCCCAGTCATCTTATAGGTAGGAGCAGTATATTTATAGGTATTATTCTATAATCGCGTTTATAGTTTTAGTTTAACTATCTATCTCTAGATAAAATGTAGTTAAGAGTTATATTTAAATGCTTAATTATTTATGTAGAGCTTACTAGAAGTCTAAAATGAACTAGCTTCTATAGTTAAATATTATTAAGTTAGAAAGTCTATATAGCTTAAAGATATACTTAATAAAACATTTAGCTACTAATATTGCATTAATTAAGTCTATAGGAATTATATATCACATTTTTATAAGGTGGTTAATAATTACTATAACATTTATAAACCTATTACTATTAGGTAAATTAACTATAAAGTTAATTAAGATGTCGCGCTATCTTTATATGGGAATTGGTAGTAGTTAAGGTACTCCTTGCTTCTTTACATAAGAGGTCTTTCTATATACGCATATCCTATATGCTTAAACATATTTTCGTACATAGTTGTATATTATAGGCTAGTAGTATACTCATTAAACAATTTTATAAGTCTTTATACGGCCAGGATGCCCTACTATAGGGGAGTCGTATATGAATTTGAGTATCTTAAATTGTAAAGGTTCGGAGTTCGGAACTACTATCTTTTATTAATAGTATAATCAATTATTTTAAATTTTGTATTTAGCAAGTATAATATCCTTATACTATTGTTTTCCTGTTTAAATCGCTTTTACTATATCTATTATCTATACGTTATTCTTATATTTATATTCTATTAGCTTATTAATTTCTATTTCCCATTTATTAACTTCTAATTTATTACTATTAAGTTCCGTATCTAGGAACATAGGATATAGTTTTTTAAAACGTTTAGGAGGTAATAAGATCTATAATTAATTTATAATTTAGTTATTTAAAGTATTTATAGGTAGGTCTTATAATTATTATATTAATATATTAGGCTTCTAATTAAGTTTGCCCAGTTAGTATATAATCTTAAAGTTAAATTATAACAAATATTTGGCCTAATAAATTTGGCGCTATGTTAATTGCTTTATATTTATAAAGTACTGCAGGTTCTTATAGTCTGTTAACATATATATTAGGAACAACAATCCTTTAAGCTTAGGACGCCATTATTTAAAGCATTTAATAATTATAAGCAGTTCCTTATTATATATTTTGTAGTTTAATTTAGCAGGGGCGAGTTTCTAGGAGAGAAAGGCTACTAGATATAGCTCGCCGTTCTTATTATATTGCGATAACATTCCCCTTAGCATATAATTGGATGAGTCTGTTTTAACAATATATTTAAGGTCAGGGTTAAAGTAAGTAAGAATTAGAGTAGTTATAAAGTAATATTTTAAGTTATTAAAAGCTTATTCGCATTTAGCGGTTTATTTAAAATTTATATTCTTCTTTATTAGGTTTACTAACGGCTAAGCAATTTCTAAAAAGTGGTTAATAAATTGTTAGTAGAAGTTTATAAATCCCAAAAATCCTTAAATGTCTTATATATTGCTAGGGCTTTTCTAGTTTATAATTATAGTGACTTTCTTAGGGTCTATTTTAATTCCGTTACGGGATATAATTAAGCCTAAGTATATAACCTCTAATGCGTAGAACTTGCATTTCTTAATATTATATTATAAGCCTATATCTTATAGTCGTTTAAGGACCATTCTAACGTGTTTTTAATATTATTAATATACATGGTAATAAATATATTAAGGAATTTATAAAGCGTATTATTAATATATTACTAAACCCCCACGATACAAGACACTGCTCAAATCAAGACCAAACAAAATGCGCAAACTGCCACCGAAGCACACATAAGGCATAAAAGAGAGAAGACTGCATCGAATACAGAAGACGGAAGGCAAGGGCTTAACAGCTACAGGAATAACTACACGCTAGGTTATATAAATAGAAACAACAGGCGATAAGCCAGTGGGACGCAGGTGCCTTTCTAGCGTTTCCTACCTTTAACACTAGGGGGCTAGGCCAGCCATCCCAAGCCTCAACAGGCCAGAAGCGATGCCGCGCGACATCACTAGACCGAACAGGGACATAAGGGTCACAGGGGACACAAGGGAGAGGACGCCCTATAGGTAGACCCTTATGGACAGCCACAGCAAGCTCAAGACCAGGACAATTAAGAATTAGACTTAACGCGGCAAATATAACATTCGCAGCCGACTTATAAAGGGTATATAGCCAACTAGTAAGAATAAGGGAAGAACCGGAGATAATAACAGATTTAGATATAGAAGCGTTAATAGGAACATAAGATATAGAAATGGAAAGCTCTATATAAAATAAGTAGGGACCAAGGTGTAGATATAAGAGATAGAAGTTCTAAATATCCTAGAGAAAGTAGAAACAGAAAAAGTAAGGAATAAAGGAGAGATAAAGAACCCTCGCTAAGGGTCCACTACCTATCCATTATATAATATAACTGCGGTAATATAAACCACCGTCTTATAAGGCCCCTACTAGACAGTCTAGACCCAGAAAAATACTATATCCTTATTATATAAGAACCGTACTACAATACCTATATATAATCAATATACTGCCCCTAAGGATTCCAGCTCCTATACAAACTAAAAGCAGCTATACGCGTGTGCTTTATAATTAGTAAGGCTATTAGCCTATTCTTATAGTTATAGCAGGCAGTTAACCTAAATATTGTAGTTATAACAATCTAGATATATAGGGGACCGGTATAAATTATTAATATATATAACCTTAGGGTTGAAGGGGTCCCGCAAACAGAGAATATTATATTAGTAATAAGCTTACTGGAAACTAAAGGCATAGAGTCTATTCTACTAGAAGACATAAACCTCTACTACCTATAGTAGGGGGGTATCTATATTACTGCTAAATAATAGGCAGAGTGCTTACTAAGAGCTATAGACATCTAGGGCCTTAAGCTAGACACCCCCCTAGAAGCAACTATATGGCAATAAGGCACCGCCAGAAGTATAATTAACCTTATATTTATAGATAAAGGCCTATACTAAAGACTCAAAAGGTGCAACCCTAAAGAAAAATAGGCACTTATTTTAGACCATATCCCTATCTAGATACAGCTAGATTTAGACATTAAAGCATAACTAAATAGCAAAAGATATGTAATAAGGAAGCTTAAGATAGACAATTTCCTTAATATAGTTAAATAATAACTTTAAGACCTAGAAGAAATCCACCTAATACCAAACAAGCGAGGCTTATTGGCTACCCCTAAGAAAATTAACTGTAGACTAGAAAGGATCTAGGTAGCAATTAAAAATAGGCTGGAAGAGCACTGCCTAGTCTTATAACCGGGCCCCTACGCGCGATATATATGGTCCGCATAATGCGCGGTTCTTGTCGCCAGCTAATAATAAGCAAGAAGGAAATACACAAGCAGCTACAACCCTAAAGATAAGAGATAATATAAAGACATAAGAAACCAGTTAAAGAATACCCTAAAAAAAGAAGTAAGGAATAACTAGAGACAGTTTATAAACGAGTATACTTCTAACCTAAGCCTCCCCCATAATAAAGGCCTTTGGGCTATAGCAAAATGGGCAAAAAAAAAGGTAGGGCGCTTAGTAGAAGACCTACACCTACCACCCCTATAAAGAGTAGGGGAATTATAGGCCACTAATAATAACAATAAAAAGGTAAAGATCCTTATAGAAAGGTTCTTCCCCTAACCAGCTCTAGCAGACCTTAGTAATATTATGGGTGAAACACTAGTAACTCGCCTATAGGTCAACAGCGATATAATAATAGAGGAAATAGCTAGAACTATTAGCCGCCTTTTAAACAATACAGTACTAGGACTAGATAGTATTCTAAATAAGGCCTTAAAGACCTATGGACTACTTATAGCACCCTAGCTTATAGATGTAGCTAGAGCATGCTTTGCTATAGGCTACTACCTATAACTTAGAAGATTTATAATAACGGTTGTCCTATAAAAAGAAGGTAAAGCAGATTACTTAGTCCTAGAAAGCTACCGCCCTATTGCCTTAGAAAACACCCTTAGCAAGATTTTAGAAAGGGTAATAGCGGACTATATAGTAGATATAGCTGAGGAATACGCCCTACTACCATAAAGCTAAATAGGGGCAAGAAAGAACCGCTTAACACTATCAGCACTTACGCTACTTACTGCCACTATTAAATCTGTATAGGCGATGCGAAGGGACTTTATAGTATTAATACTTAGCCTAGATATTAGTGGCGCCTATAATAATATACCCTATAAGCGTTTCCTATACATCCTTAGGGCAAAGGGCTTCCTAGAATGGATTATATAATTTATCTAAGGGTTTATAGGCCAGAAAGAAATATTACTGGTCTTTAGCGGATACCAGAGCCCCCCTATTATAGTCGCAACAGGAATACTATAAGGATTACCCCTCTTGCCTATACTCTTCCTCTTCTTTATAAGTAACCTACTTAACTCCTTTAAGGAAGGGGCGACCTAGGGGATAAGCTTTATTAACGATATAAACCTAATTATATACAGGCTAACAGCCGTAGAGAATTACAGAACACTAGGGAAAGCCTATAACACCTATATAGAATAGGCAAGATAATATAGAATCCAATTCTTACTAAAGAAATACCAGCTAATCTACTTTATAAGAAAACGTAACTAATCTGTAGATCTTTAGCATACAATCTATATTTAAGGCTTTGGGGGTTAACTAGTTTAGGGCCTAAGGGTATTAGGAGTATAGGTAAATAGCAAGCTCTAGTGGAGCGTATATACAGTATAAGCGGCCTATAAGGGCTAAGTATAGTATATCGTATTATCTAGGATTGTTAATTCTATATAGGGCCTATACTTCTAGAGGTTACGCCTATTATATACAGTAGTTGTCCGGCTAACTATGACGTATAGATCTAGTATTTGGGCTATTAGAGAAACCGAGAAAGGCCCCCCTAAATCACTTCTTAAACCACTCCAAAAGGTCTAAATAGCCTACCTCTAGAGTATAATAGGTAGGTACAAGCGAACGGCTACAGCACTGCTAGAGAAGGAAGCTAATATCCCCCCCCTATAACTATATATTAAAGCCACTGCAATATAAAGGGCGTAAAATAAACGCAACTCTAATATTATAAAGTATATTAAGACACGCCTAAATAAACTATAGAGGGACCTAAGGGTACCCTATAGGAGAATAAACCAATAACCCTAAAGTAGGGAAGATATATTAGAGAAATAGGCAAAGAAAGTAGAAGAAGAATAGTGCTGCTTTAGGGCCCAGGCCCATATAAAGGAGGAAGGGAGACGTATAAGAAGCTAGTAAAGACAATAGTAAGAGAGAAAAAGGAGCTAAAGTAAAGTATAAAGGAATGCTAGGAAACTATCTACCGCAATATAATACTAGTTGGACTAACGCTAGAGAGGTATATAGGAGTTAAAGGTATAGAGGCTAACTTAGGCAAGAGGAACCTAAGCCATAGCATAGTTAACGCCATAGGGGGTAAACACTTAAGGGCTCTAAAAAGGCCTAATAAAGGCAGAAAATATAATAGCAACACTCTTAAGAACAGGAATAATAGGACTAAAAGATTAGCTCTACTAGGTAGGTGTCCTAGTAAGTAGCCTAAGATATAAATATAGCTGGCCAAGACAGATACTAAAATACGTAATACTGTTATGCCCCCTACGCACCAACCAAGAAGCAATACTCTTAGTAGCTGGCATAGAGAACTATACTACACTACTCTTAATATAAAAAGGCCTTAAAGCGGTCACCTAGTGGCTTATTAGCCAAAACGTACTAGACCAGTTCTGGGTTGCAAAGGAAATAGTAATAGAGGGTAAAGGGGCGAGTTACAGGCGCCCCCTAATAACTCTACAGTAGTAGAGCAAAGTTTGCGATACTAGCGCGTCCGTAGGCTTGTTACGGCAGCAGTGGTTCCTAAGGAGGTCAAAAAGTAAAGTAGAAGAGTACCACCGGTGACTTACAGGCGCTAAGTAGGCGAGTCCTAAAAGGCGGGGAGATGGATTACGGGGTTTTCTCAAATAGAGTTTTCTCCCTATATGTAAATAAAGAGTAGTCCGCATGGGCCCAATAGGGATCCGAATCGGACGTTAAGCAATAAATAATAATAATATATTACTAAAATATACTAGGACCATTCTTTACGCTAAATAGCATTACTAGGTATTTAAAGAGTCCCTATTATATATAAAAAGCTATATACTTCTTATCTCCTTTACATATATAAATTTTATTAAAGGCGGTAACTATATTAAGCTTTATAAAGTACCGTGCCTTTACTAAACAGTTAAGGGGGTATTCGGTTGCAATCTAGAGCTTTTTCAATCTAACGTTAATCCGTGCTTTCACCAGTAGATAATTAGTGGCGCTTAATCTGGTGGTTGCGCTCAATCTGAAATAAAGCCAACTATTCGGTTGTGTAACGTGTCCCACACCACGTCGCCATACGGCCAAAAAGACAGAGAGTACTCGCGAACTTGAGCGACTCTTGCGGGATCTAATAATATATATACTCTTATAGGTTGATTATTCTAATAAAAAGGCCTTAGATAAGGATTAAAATTAGCAATGTCTTCTATCTAATTAGATCTAAATGGCGACAGAAAGAATTAAGAAGAGGACATCGTATAGGGCCTGCAGCTGCTGTAGTAATACTGTCGTTGGTAAGGGCGGTAGCGGTGGGAGCATGGTGGATTGGTGGATAGGCGCACGAGCAGAGCTCCAGATTCGACTTGACGATTGATCTGGAGAAAAAAGCTCCAGATTGATCTACGCCAAGAGCTCAAGTTCAACTACTATATACGGTAAAGCGTGCGAATTTAACGCGGTTGCCGATCTGGAGGAGCTCCAGATCAGAAAGTCGCCAGATCGACCGAACAGACACCTCCAGATCAGATTGAGGCTCCAGATCAACTCGGTTCTGAAGCCTCCAGATTCAATCTGGAGCTGCAACCAAACACCCCCTAAGCGTTTCTTAAATTAGGGGAATCGGATATTAGTTTTAGATTATAATTATATTTAGAGCTTAATAATTAATATAGAATCTTAAGTCTCCTTCTGGCTTTTTAATAAATAGTATAGGTAAGGCGAATGGAGATTAACTAGGGCAAACAAATCCCTTTTTCAGATACTTGTTAAGGTATTATTATATTATAAGTAGTTCTTCTTATAATATACTATATAGCGGACCAAACTTTAGTATCGTGCTAGGTTTAAGTTCTATCTTAAAATTATGCTTATTTTAGTACGGGGCTAGTTAGTTTACAAATTATTTTTTAAACTTATTAATTAGATTATGGTACTCTTTAGGTATAAGAGGTTAAGGATTAATATACTATTTTAGTTCTAGTACTTTCTTAATGTCTTCTATAGTTATAGTAAAAAATTTATAATCTTATCTTTTTGCTAATAAGATAAAGGGCGCGGCTTATATTATATAAATTTCAAAAGGTTTTAATATAAGATCTTCGCATTCTTTACTATAATTAGCAGTTATAGCTTTATTATTTTAATTTAAGGCTTATAGTAAGGGCAATTCGTATTATATTAAATTTAAATAATTATATATATATTTGTAGGGTAAATAGGTTTTTAAGCAATAACTTTAGCAGTAGGTTATATAGAACTTTAGTGTTTCTTTAACCCAGCTAATTAAAGGGTTATATTATTTTAGCCATCTATATCTAAGTATTATCTTATAATGCTTTAAGGGTATTATAAATAGGAATATATATTTAAGGTATTTACCTATCCGCAATTTTATAAGAGCATAGTATATTAGTTTGCTATATATTAAGGGTTTGCCATTAAAGCCTTATAGGCCTTAGGGCTTATTAAGTTTCTTTAAATTTAGGCGTTAAGTTTTTGTATAGTTTATATTAATAAAGCCTATACTAGTGGCTCCGCTATCTATAAAGATTTATACTTCCTTCTATTTACTAAGTATTTAAATTTCACTAAGTATATTAAGGGAGTTATATTATATGTTAGCGCTAGAAGAGCCTAGACACTTATACTCTTCCACTTTTTATCCTAAGGCGCGACTTAGCCTTAGGATAATTCGTTTTCTAAGTTAACTAAAGGTAAGATGCTTTATAACGTCTAAGTATAACTTAAGGAATAGGAGGAACTACGGCGGACCTTTTTAAAGGGGTAAGTTTAGCAATGCTTTTAAATATGTCCTTTTTTACCGCATCTAAAGCATTCTCTATTTATGGCTTAAGTTCTTTATTTATTGGTTCCTAAGGGTATATAGAATTGAGTGGCATTAAGGTCTATAGGGTTATATATAGGGCTTTTAGGTCTTAGAGAAGGATCGCGCCTTAGAGCATATACCAGTTTTATAGAGTTTTAAATATAAGGTGTAGTTAACTTTAGAGAATAAGTCTGTTTGTTATATTAAAGGTTTTTATTAATTTGTTAATATATTATAGCAAATTTGGATAAGTTTTTTTTAGCAGTTCTTTACCTACTAACTAGGCTCTAATCTTATCTAAAATAGCTTATTAAAGGGCAGCAACTTTAGCAGCTTTATTCCAATCTAACTCACTAATAAGGCCTAAAAATTCCAAAAAAAGCTAGTAAAGTCTTGGTTCCGTTATTATAAATTTTTAAGTTTAGTAATAGCTATATATTCGCGGCTAGCGTTATTATATATTTATTTTAGTAGAGAGATAAAGGTTTTAAAATTAACAAAAGTACTATTATAGAAAAATGGATCTATAGTTCGTGCAGCGTTCTTATTTAAATAAGATATTCTATAGCTAACCTTGCTAGCCTTAATAGGGTATTAATTATAGTTTATTAAGAGTTTAAGATGGAGCTTAGTTATAAAGGGATATAGGTTATTCTAATTTCTATTAAATATTAAAGAATTAGGGAGCTTTTTAGATTTTATAATAGGTACTAGGTTTACTATAGGTGTAGGTTAAGCTACTATTACTAGTTTAGTGTTTACATTTAATAGGTTAGGTTTAGGTACCATTATTTTAATCTTGTTTATAGGTATTGCTATTAGGGTCTATAGCGTAAATACCTTAACGTTATAGAGTTCTTTATAGAGTACTTCTATTAATCGCTAGTACTAGGCTTTTAGTACAGCCCGCTACTAAGCTAAGGCGTTCATAAAGGACTATTATATTATAGTTAACTGTTCCCTAACTAGGGTTATAATACTTATAGTTATTAAAAGGGATTTAGGTTTGTTTACTATTTTAATAGTAGTTATTTTAACGTAACATAATATAAGGGCGTAAAGAGGCTTTAGGGAAGATTTAAAGGAATAATATAAATTCTATTTAAATTTAAGGATATATAGCTCTTATAGAGTATAAGACATTGTATAAAGAAGAGAAGGGAATAACAAGAGAATTATATAATTAAATATTTAGGGGCTTAGTAGTTAATGCGTGCGCATATACGCACGCGGTCTTTAACGGATTTCGGCAGAATTTGGTTAAAGCTTTGGAATTCATCTGTTAAGTGTTTCACCAAGACATTCCTATTGTAATTAGGCTAGTCCCATTACATACTGCTTAGCTTAGGCCTTAATTAATAGCTAGGTAGTAGTCTATAAGTACCTTTAGCGTTTATATAGTAGTAAAAACTAGTAGTATAGCGCGCTATAGGTCTAGGGTAAGCTTATTAAAGAGGTCTAGTATTAGGTCTTTATATATAATAGGACTAGCCTAGTTATAGTAGGAATGTCTTAGTAAAACACTTAATAGATAAATTCTAACGCTTTAACCAAATTCTGCTAAATTTTGCTAGCTTGATTGACTTCTGCCATATTCTGCTAGATTAATTAAATTCTACTAAAGTCCGTTAAGACTACGTGCGTATATACGCACGTATTAACTACTAAGACCCCTAAGTATTTAATTATATAATTCTCTTGTTATTCATTTCTCTTCTTTATATAATAATAATTCATTGCTTAACGTCCGATTCGGATCCCTATTGGGCCCATGCGGACTACTCCTTATTTATATATGGGGAGAAAACTCTATTTAAGAAAATGAGAAAACCCCATAATCCATCTCCCCGCCTTTTGGGACTCGCCTACTTAGCGCCTACGAGGCGCCTGCGAGTCGCCTATGGTGCTTTACTACCTTACTTTTTAACCTCCTTAGGAACCACTACTGCCGTAACAAATCTACGGACGCGCTAGTATCACAAACTTTCACTCTACTACTGTAGAGTCATTAGGGGGCGCCTATTGCTCGCCCCTTTGCCTTTTATTGCTATTTCCCTTGCCACCCAGAACTGGTCTAGCACTTTTTAGCTAATAAGCCACTGGGTAACCGCCTTAAGACCTTTTTATATTAAGAGTAGTGTATTATAGTTCTCTATACCAACTGCTAAGAGTATTGCTTCTTGGTTAGTGCGTAAGGGGCATAACAGTATTATATATTTTGGTGTCTATCTTAGCCAGCTATATTTGTATTTTAGGCTGCCTACTAGGATACCCACCTAGTAGAGCTAGTCTTTTAGTCCTATTATTCATATTTTTAAGAGTGTTGCTATTGTATTTTCTGCCTTTATTAGGCCTTCTTAGAGCCCTTAAGTGTTTACCCCCCATAGCGTTAACTATGCTATAGCTTGGGTTCCTCTTACCTAAAATAGCCTTTATACCTTTAACTCCTATACGCCTCTTCAGCGTTGGTCCAACCAGTATTGTATTATAGTAGATGGTTTCCTAGCGTTCTTTTATACTCTACTTTGGCTCCTTTCTCTCTCTTACTGTTATCTTTGCTGGCCTCTTGCGCGTCTCCCTTCCTCCTCTATATAGGCCTAGGCCCTAAAGCAGCACTATTTTTCTTCTGCTTTCTTTACCTGTTTCTCTAATATATCTTCCCTACTTTAGGGTTATTGGTTTGTTCTCCTATGGGGCACCCTAGGGTCCCTCTATAGTTTATTTAAGCGTGTCTTAATATACTTTATAATATTAGAGTTACATTTATTTTGCGCCCTTTATATTGCAGCGGCTTCAATATATAGTTATAGGGGGGGAATGTTGGCTTCCTTCTTAAGCAGTGCTGTGGCCGTTTACTTATACCCACCTGTTATACTCCGGAGGCAGGCTGTTTAGACCTTTTAAAGTGGTTTAAGGAGCAATTTAGGGGGGCCTTTCTTAGTTTTACTAATGGCCTAAATACTGGACCTATATGTTATGGTTGGCCGGATAACTGCTATATATAGTAGGCGTAACCTCTGGAAGTATAGACCCTATATAGAGTTAACAATCCTGGATAACGTAATATACTATACTTAGCCCTTATGGGCTGCTTGCGCCGTATATACGCTCTACTAGAGCTTGCTATTTACCTATACTCCTAATACCCTTAGGCCCTAAACTGGTTAACCCCCAAAGCTTTAGATATAAATTGTGTGCTAGAAATCTATAGATTAGTTACATTTTCTTATAAAATAGATTAGCTAGTATTTCTCTAGTAAGAATTGAACTCTATATTATCTTGCCCATTCTATATAGGTGTTATAAGCTTTCTCTAGTGTTCTGCAATTCTTAGCGGCTATTAGCCTATATGTAATTAGGTTTATGTTATTAATAAAGCCTATCCCCTAGGTCGTCCCTTCCTTAAAGGAATTAAGTAGGTTACTTATAAAAAAAAGGAAGAGTATAGACAAGAGGGGTAATCCTTATGGTATTCCTATTATAACTGCAATAGGGGGGCTCTGGTATCCGCTAAAGACCAATAATATTTCTTTTTGGCCTATAAACCCTTGGACAAATTATATAATCCATTTTAGGAAGCCCTTTGCCCTAAGGATATATAGGAGGCGCTTATAGGGTATATTATTATAGGCACCACTAATATCTAGGCTAAGCATTAATACTATAAAGTCCCTTTATATCGCCTATGCAGATTTAATAGTGGTAGCGAGTAGTATAAGTACTAATAGTGTTAAGCGGTTCTTTCTTGCCCCCATTTAACTTTATAATAGTAGGGCGTGTTCCTCGGCTATATCTACTATATAGTCCGCTATTACCCTTTTTAAGACCTTGCTAAGGGTATTTTCTAAGGCAATGGGGCGGTAGCTTTCTAGGATTAAGTAATCTACTTTACCTTCTTTTTATAGGATAACCGTCGTTATAGATCTTCTAAGTCACGGGTAGTAACCTATAGTAAAGTATGCTCTAGCTACATCTATAAGCTAAGGTACTATAAATGGTCCACAGGTCTTTAAGGCCTTATTTAGAATCCTATCTAGTCCTAGTACTATATTATTTAAGAGGCAGCTAATAGTTCTGGCCATTTCCTCTATTATTATATCACTGTTAACCTATAGGTAAGTCACTAGTATTTTACCTATAATGTTACTAAGGTCTACTAGAGCTGGTTAGGGGAAGAACCTTTCTATAAGGATTTTTACCTTCTTATTATTATTATTAGTGGCCTGTAATTCCCCTACTCTTTATAGGGGTGGTAGGTGTAGGTCTTCTACTAGGCGCCCTACCTTTTTCTTTACCCATTTTGCCATAGCCCAAAGGCCCTTATTATAGGGGAGGCTCGGGTTAGAAGTGTGCTTATTTATAAACTATCTCCAGTTATTCCTTACTTTTTTTTTTAGGGTATTCTTTAACTGGTTTCTTATATCTTTATATTATCTCTTATCTTTAGGGTTGTGGCTACTTATATATTTCCTTCTTACTTATTATTGGTTAGTAATAAGAACCGCGCATTATACAGACCATGCATATTACATATAGGGGCCCGGTTTTAAGACTAGGCAGTGCTCTTTTAGCCTATTTTTAATTGCTGCCTGGATCCTTTCTAGTCTTTAGTTAATTTCCTTAGGGGTAGCTAATAAGCCTTACTTATTTAGTATTAGGTGGATTTCTTCTAGGTCTTAAAGTTATTATTTAACTATATTAAGGAAACTATCTATCTTAAGCTTCCTTATTACGTATCTTTTACTATTTAGTTGCGCCTTAATATCCAGATCTAGTTATATCTAGATAGGGATATAGTCTAAGGCAAGTACCCATTCTTTTTTAGGGTTACACCTTTTGAGTCTCTAGTATAGGCCTTTATCTATAAATGTAAGGTTAATTATACTTCTGGCGGTACCTTATTGCCATATAATTACTCCTGGGGGGGTGGCCAACTTAAGGCCCTAGATGTCTATAGCTCTTAGTAGGCACTCTACCTATTAATTAGCAGCAATATAGATACCTCCCTACCGCGGGTAGTAGAGGTTCATGTCTCCTAATAGAATAGACTCTATACCTTTGGTTTCCAGTAATCTTATTACCAATATAATATTCTCTGTTTATGGGACGCCTTCGACCCTAGGGTTATACATATTAATAATTTATACCGGTCCCCTATATATCTGGATTGTTATAACTGCAATATTTAGGTTAATTGCCTGCTATAACTATAAGGATAGGCTGATAGCCTTACTAATTATAAAGCACACACGTATAGCTGCTTTTGGTTCATATAGGAGCTGGAATTCTTAGGGGCAGTATATTAATTATATATAGGTATTATAATACGGCTCTTATATAGCAAGGATATAGTGTTTCTCTAGGTCTAGACTGTCTAGTAGGGGCCTTATAAGACAGTGGTTTGTATTGCCGCAGTTATACTATATAATAGATAGGTAGCGGACCCCTAGCGAGGGTCCTTTATCTCTCCTTTATTCCTTACTTCTTCTATTTCCACTTTCTCTAGGATATTTAGAACTTTTATCTCTTGTGTCTATACCCTAGTCGCTACTTATTTTATATAGAGCTTTCTATTCCCATATCTTATGTTCCTACTAGCGCTTTTATATCTAAATCTGTTATTGTCTCCAGTTCTTCCCCTAATTTTACTGGTCGGCTATATACCCTTTATAGGTCGGCTATAAATGTTATATTTACCGCGTTAAGTCTAATTCTTAATTATCCTAGTCTTAAGCTTGCTATAGATGTCCATAGGGGTCTTCCTACGGGGCGTCCTCTCCCTTATATCCCCTATAACCCTTATGTTCCCTGTGACCCTTATATCCCTGTTTAGTCTAGTAATATTACGTAGCGCCGCTTCTAGCCCATTAAGGCTTGGGATGGCTGGCCTAGCCCCCCATTACTAAAGGTAGGAAACGCTAGGAAGGCACCTGTATCCCCCTAGCTTATTGCCTATTATTTCCATTTATATAACCTAGCGTGCAGTTATTCCCATAGCTGTTAAGCCCTTACCTTCCATCTTCTGTATTTAATACAGTCTTCTCTCTCCCACGCCTTATATGTGCTTCGGTGGCAGTTTGCGCATTTTATTTAGTCTTAGTTTAAGCAGTGTCTTATATTATAGGGGCCTACACAGTAGCTGCAGCACACCTATGCTGCGTATGTAGTTTGGGTGTGTCCCTATTATATACAGCAATAGTATTGTTCTAGGTATAGTCTATGGTTATAGAGTCTTGTGTTATATATAAGGCCATTTATAATTATTCCTTTTTGGATAAGGAGTTTTTGCATTCCCAGTGTATATATACTGATAATAAGGGAGCTATATATTCGTCCAGCGTCTCCCTAGCGAGTTTCTGGCGACCCTTATATCCTCTTATTATTCTTATTATATACTTAGTTTACATTTTCCTATTAAAGCTATTGGATTTAGGTGATCTTAAGTTCTAAAATAAGGCATTCCATTTATCTTACTATCTCCTATATAATTACTGTATTGTCCGCCTGGCGTCCCTTTTCTACCCTAAGGCTTATAGGAACCGCTAGGACTTCAACTAAGTAATTCTTATAAAGTACTTTTATACTAATGCGTTTACCTAGCCTATCCCCTACCCTTACGGCTCGTTCCTTTGCCTATTAGTCCTTTAAGGTGACTCTAATATCTCTACTCCTAAGGTGCCAGACTGCGATAGCGTTGTGGACCTCTTTATAAATTTTTATAAGGACTTCTATTTCTAATTAACCCCTAAGCCCCTCTGCTTTTTCCGTGTTTGGTTATATTATAATTATATGCCCAGTTATTGTCTTAAGGGGGGTAGGTTCCCTGTGCTATAAAAGCGTAGCTATGGCGGCCCAGGTGCAGTTCGCCAGTAAGGGGGAATTTTATTTATTTTTAATTTTGCTTAGCCATTGGAGGATTTAATTAAGGGTTTACTAGAGGGGCGCCTAAGGTTCGCTAGACTAGCGGAGCCATTCTACTAGCTACGTTAGTTTGTTATAGCTAACAGTTACTCCCCTATAGTTTTAGATACTAGACGCGTCTAATAGGCTTTATATTTTATTAGATGCTTTCTTAATAAAGGTATTTCCGCTTTATAGTATGGTATTCGCCCATCTTTGTTATGGAGGGCTATTGCTAGGTGTGGCTCTGGCGGTCGCGCGCGAGTGCGAACCACCGTCGTTTAACGTGTGCCTCCCCTACGATGCATGCATCTCAGGGGGATTCTCTGAGTGATGTTTAGGGTTCTTTTAGTTGGTTTTGGTCTTTTTAGGCCGGGTGCAGCAAGAGCTCCGTTGTTCTCTCTTCTTTATATAACGTCTTATATTTAGCAAGAGCTATATACCCTTAAATTAGATAGAATTTATATTATTCCTTTAAATCTTCCCTAGAGCCTCTTCGCACCCTTATATTATATTATATTAAAATAACTATTATTAAAATGGCAAACAAACCTAAATCCCTTTTAATAACTATAAGTATTATAACCCTAGTTAGAGAATAGTTAACTATAATATAACAGTCCTTTATAGACACCTTAGCTTAGTAGTAGGCTATACTAAAAGCCCAGTACTAGTAATTAATGGAAGCACTCCATAAAGAACTCCGTAATATTAAGGCACTTATATTATAGACCCTAATAATAATACCTATAAATAAGATTAATATAGTGGTGTTACGGGACTCACTCGTTCTTATGTCTCTACGCGTCTTTGACGTTCTTAACCTATGCTTACGTTCGTTCTAAGACACCTACGCACGTTCCCCTACAGCCCCTATTTATACCCGTACCTGGCACATAAAGACTCTTCTTCTTTATCTAATGTCTTTGTATTAACCACGCATAGTTACACATATGTAGCCTTCTTAATTACTACCTCGTTTAGTGCATTGTATCCCGGCTCGTGCCTACTCTATAACAAGTGGTATCTAAACCCGGCCTGTTAAATAAGAATATAGAACTAGTAATAGTAGCTTAACCTATATATATAATAAACTAAGTACCTATTATAAAATCTAAAAAGCTTTCTAATCCTCTAATGTTTAATAGAAACTAAAATAACCTATATCCCTTTATAACTAAGCTCCATCTTAAACTTTTAATAAACTATAATTAATACCCTACTAAAACTAGTAAGGTTAGCTATAGGATATCCTAATTAAGTAAAGACACTATATAAACTATAGATCTATTCTTCCATAATAGCACTTTTATTAATTTTAAAACTGTATAATTACAGCACCTGTCGTACCAACCGCGTGCTTACGCGTTCGGTACGCCGAGTACGCGTTTACGCGTTTGGTGCACCAACCACCCGCTTACGCGTCTGGTGCACTTCTAAAGCACTGACCAATTAGGGGGGAGGCGCATCAGTATATAGACTACGTAGTCTGCTTCATACAATCGACAGTCACCATCCAAACAAGCATACAATACTACGTGTATTTCGTGCCCGTGGATACGACTCACTCGTGCTATTAAGTTAGTACGAACAAAAACCTTTATCTTTCTATTAAAATAAATATATAATAATACTAGCGCCCGCGAAGCCCTACTGCACGCGTCCACGTCGCCGCGGGTGGAAACATTATCGGGAAATCATTCCTTATAATGGCTAAGTGCAGAGGCGATGGGGAGAGCCGTCGCAGCGCGCTGCGCGCGGTGTTGAGCCTGCGACGCGTATATCGCCCTTAACAACACCAGGAGTCCTACTGCCCCTACTTAGGGCTCCTGCCATACTATCTAGGGGGGCCATTAAGGGAAACTAGGATACGAAAACCGCCTAATATACGACTACCTTGCTCGCAGCCAGGCCCGAAACTGGCCTTATTTAGCCAGTCGACGTGGACGCGCCCTAGGCGTACAATAGGACACCCTTAGGCTTGTACTAGCTCTGAGACCAAGAGAATATAGCGAGGGCGTAGGGAACCTCTTTTTATAAGAACTTGTTAAGGTTAACGCATTATAGATACTTTGTATAAAACTTATTAAGGCCCTAAGGCCACTACAAAGAACTTGTTAAGGCCCTACCTAGAGAACTTGTTAAGGCCCCTCTATAAGGGCCTATCTGGTATCCGGTATACCCAGGTGACTTAGAAGAGGGTCTTAATAGGCATAGTGCACGCGACCTGGACAATAGTAACGCAATAGTAATATATTAGCGACGCGACGGCGACCAGATAGCTTAATAAGGTGGAAATACGGGTAATGTAAAGGCTCAGTTAAAAGAACAGAATCTATTAGTAGCCAGTAAACGAGAATTCCAAGACAAGGACTAGAGGAAGGTCGAGGAAAGGACACGTCTATATACATGGCGCCAAGGGTCTAGGCGAGCCCCTGACTAGGGTCTGCAACAGTACCTGTATTAGCGCCGTGACATTACCCCCCCCTCCAGTAAAGCCTGCCCTTAGGCTTTGTAGTTGTCCTCCCCGTTAAGAAAGCCACGTCGTTTTCCTTCCTAGCACTAGATCTGTTCTAAACTGTAGCTGCAGGCGGAGCAGCAGAGGTCGATTAGGTAGCTGCAGGCAGAGCAGCAAGTGGTCGGTAAAAAAAAATTTTATACCGTACGGCACTAGTCCTGACGTTAGGGTTGATACGTATATACAGTCCTGCAGTTCTGCTGCCATATAGCCTTGCCCAGGCCAGTACTACGTATCGCTAGGAGCCTTCCGTTCTTTGTCGTTCCTTCTAGAACTCCATTATCTCCTGCTCTCTACCCCGCCTTTTAAAAAGGCTTCGCCCCGAGCCGTTAGTTAAACCCCCCCCGCGGGGGCCCCCCGGGGTCGGTAGGGTCGTAAGAACGAAGGTTAGGAAAAAAAAAAAAATTTAGGGTAGGTATTGTCTCGTCAGGTAGTCCGTAGGCCTTGTAACCGCAGGCATAACGGCACGGTCGTTTAGTCGTAATAGTAGGTCGAATATAGGTCTCGGTCTATCAGTTGGTTGGTGGATCGCAGGCATATTAGCACAATCGTTATCTGGTTCGGTGGCAGTACAGTGCTAGCGTCGGTTGGCAATAGTAGGTCAAGTATAGGTCTCGGTCTATCAGCTAGTCGGTAGATCGCAGGCACATTAGCACAATCATTCGGTCAGGTTTGGTTCGGTCAGTAGTAGTACGGTGCCAGCGTCGGTCTTTCCTTATCGTTCACCAAAGCTTACACAGCTCAGTATCAATCGGGGTCGTTTATCGCGGCTTATAGCCCAGTCTTAGCCGAGGTCGTTCTTCACAGCTTACGTAGCTTAGTATCAGTCGAAAAGAATTGTCCTTCCGTAGGCGTATCAGCATGGTTATTGTCGGGTCAGTCCTTCCGTAGGCACATTGGCACGTTCGGGTAGTACGTAGATAATCACGCAAGATTGGACATAATGTGCTGCACTACGCGTAAGCTATAGGCGTATCTTTCCATATCTTTATTTTGATCGTCTAGGAATAGCTCCGGTCGGTCGGTCGGTCGGTCGGTCGGTCGGGTCGGTTCTTCCAGGCTGCAGCGAACGTATTGCTACTTAACTTGCCTCTAGCAAGCTTCTGCGCGCTCGTGCAAGGTAGAATTAATGTTAGTCTTGGAATAATGTAAAGGCTTAGTTAAAAGAACAGAATCTATTGGTAGCCAGTGAACGAGAATTCCAAGACGAGGACTAAGAGAAAGGTCAAGGAAAGGACACGTCTATATACATGGCGCCAAGGGTCTAGGCGAGCCCCTGACTAGGGTCTGCAACAGTACCTATATCAGCGCCGTAACAGGTAAAGCTCTAGGCAGCGGAAATACAGGCCAGCTTTAATGGCCCCATAGCGTACGATTTAGTTAACTTATAGTTAACCTATAGTCGACTTATAGGTAACTTATAGGAGGGTCTTAATAGGCATAGTGCACGCAACCTAATGCGCATATGTATAAGGCGGCTTATAGGAGGGTCTTAATAGGCGTAGTGCACGCAACCTAATGCATATATATAGGGGAGGCTATAGGGGAAACATAGGCCAGTTAGATAAGGTCTTAATAGTTAGAGATATAGGCCAGCTTATAAAATTAGGGGATATAAGCTTAGTTAGTAGAAGAGGGGGGAGTAGGTTGTCTAGTGTAGAACCTAGTATCTCTATAGCCCCTCTCCTGCAAGACACAGTTGGCCTATTATAAGGAGACTCTTATAGGCAACACAAAACGGGAACTAGTAGTATATAGGGTGTTGCGCCCCTATATTGCTACTAGCTTCCTGCGGGGTGTAGTATATAGTAGCTACTGCTGGCTTTAAGGACCTTACCCCTTAACTAGGCTCTGACCTTTAGTATACCTAGTAGGCAGGTAGGATTACACCCTGGCTGGAGAGACTACTATATAGCTTAAGAGAACGGATGCGCGTGTCAGTATGTTAATAGACGGAACTGTTTGCCTCTTATGACGGTGCTAGGGCAACGCCACCTGCCATACTCAGTGGACCCTAACTCCTGCCAACCAATCAGGATTTTCCATCCCCGGGATGGAAAATCGCCATTGGCTCGCTTACTACTAGCGCCTTGGCA
>Ga0307507_10001095_pt1 | contig 60155 bp, 13 predicted proteins | sample 7_EM_MG_FD_207223 | JGI IMG/M metagenome (GOLD analysis project Ga0307507, IMG submission 207223) | Populus trichocarpa ectomycorrhiza microbial communities from riparian zone in the Pacific Northwest, United States - 7_EM | ecosystem: Host-associated > Plants > Roots > Unclassified | place... | reverse complement strand
AAACAGCGTCGCGATTAGGGTGGGTTAAGTTGCTATATTATAAGTAGTTGTTAATTAGGTATATGTAAGGCCTTAGATTAAACTATATTTAAAATAAGAAGCTTTAAGCTCCTTATTAAACTGACGCCAAGAGCCTTAGTTTAACTACTATATACAGTATAGCTTTTAAATTTAACGCGCTTACTAATCTAGAGGAGCTTCGGATTAAAAAGTTGTTAGATTAACCAAATAATCGCGTCAGAATTAGATTTAAGCTTTAGATCGGTTCTGTTCTAAAGCCTCTAGATTTAATCTAAAGCTGCAACTAAACGACCCCTAAATTTAATCTCTCTTTTTTACCACTTTTATTTTATTTTATAATATCTTATATAAGGAGAAGTATAAATAGAGAGGGTAGAAAGAAGATACCTAATTAGTAGGGAAGCTAAGGGCGTTGGTAGATTACTCGCTTATTTGGTAGCGGATCAAAAAAGATTGATTAATATAATATGATATAATACGATCTCGCGTATCGTATCGATAACGATCGTTTGGATTTTACCCAACCCTGACATTGGCAAGCGGTAAGAAGAGAGAGACATCTAGTGGTTAAAGCCAGTGAGTTGAATAAGGAGGATACACTGCCACTAATATCCTATGCTTATTACAGTAGTTGAGGAACCTCATATTTACGTGAGAGCCGTGCCCATTAAGGATAAGAAGCCTCCAGTCTCTTCCGTTTTAGGTCTTTGGCCTTGTCTCTTTATCAAATATAGTTTCCAGCTAAGCGTATCCAAGATTGTTGTTTGTCCAGCCACTCAGTAATAATACAAAGAAGCAAGGGTGTTGATTTGGATCAAAATCTTAGAGCTAGGAGTCTTAAATATTACTAGTAACTGCCTAATAGATAAGGCCTAGTAAGAGGGCTGTTCCATCCGTACAAATTATTGCCAAAACTGTTATCCACTCTCTGCTCCTATCTTGGATGGTATTTGTAAGCCTTCCTGATGATGAACTGAATGATATTGGATAAAAGAATGAATAAATCTATGGAATCTAACTACGAGGAATATAGGCCTTGATATAGGCCTATATCGTACAGAAACCGAAGTGTCTGCTACGGAGACCGACCAAAATCGGAACAAAGGAAGTCTGCTTATGTAAGCAGGAAACCCGTGTGGAGGACTCTTCTAGTACCCTCGTCACACCCCCCAGTACTCCACCAAAATAGAAGCAGATCCTTCCTAAATTAGTGTTAAACTTGTTAATACATAAAAGAAACATCTCGTAATCCTCCGAGTGTACTGTGGGTCCTACTTAACCTCTCCCTAAGCTGTAATCGATCACCCGTCACGAGCTCTCTGTCGTTCCATCCCTTAAGTTTAGTGTCTGGTGTATTGAATTGAGTCCAATTGCATGGCTCTGGAGGTAGTCCCTTGATTATCTTTATCCACTGGTGCTTTAATAGAGCATTTACGAATACGTGGGCGAACGCAGGGTTAAGGTAGATGGCTTTTGCGGCTAGCTCCTTCCTTCCTATCCTATGGAGTATGGTATAATTAAGCCGTGGCTTTGATCGCGTGTGCGTATTCGCCATATCACGTGTATTGACTCTTCTGCTTATATTGCGAGAGGCTTGGGTTGGCCTAGGCGTGGCCTTCTCTTTAGTGAGAATCTGCTCTAGATCCTCCTGGTAGGTGTCCCTTAGGTAGATATCCCTTGGGTAGATGTCCCTTGGGTAGATATCCCTTAGCGGAGTCCCTTTCTGACCTAGATTAGGAAGCTCTTGCTAGTCAAGGCTTGTCCGTACGTTGTTAGTAAGAGGAGGTTGATTAGGTTGTAGTGCGATATCGTGATCGCCAGAAGCACCCCCCAACTGGGAGTCACCCCCCGATAGCGAGGCCCTGGAGACCTCATCTGTCTCTTGAAATCTTCTGATAATGTCTATGACTGGCTCACTACTTAGTTCGTTGTCAGTGAGTGGAGGTCGTGCGGGCTGCGGTGCGATATTGTGATCGCCAGAAGCACCCCCCGACTGGGAGTCACCCCCCGACTACGAGGCCCTAGAGACCTCGTCTGCCTCATCTTGTTCCTTCAGTGACCAAGTAGCCTCTTCTTCCTACAAGGCCTGAGAAGCCTTGTCTTCTTCCTACGAGGCCTGAGCAGCCTCGTCTTCTTCCTACAGTGATTGAGAAGCCTCTTTCTGCAGTAACTAAAAGACCTCTTCCTGCAATGACCGAGAGACCTCTGGTGTAGTGTCCTTGGTAGGAAGTTCCTAATAGAGACGCGGTTGTTCGGGGTTGTCCAATAGGATAAACGAATTGAGACCGTTAATACATGGGACGTAGGCTATTTCCGCCTTATCTTTAACAAAGTTAACCGTATTGTGGAGACCGTCGAAGAAGGCGCCCTTCCCCCGTAGAACACTAAGCAAAACGATATTTGTAAAGAAGTTAGGACAGTGATATACTTTAGTGAATATAATTATATGGGCTAAGTGGTTAGTTTGGGTGACTGTAAGCTCGACTAATCTAACGCCAATAGCCTTTATTAGGCCTCCTCCCGTTTGGATTTGGAGAGGTTTAATTTCCTTATACTGCACGAATCTCCTGATGTCGTTGCATATGTGAATATTTGAGCAACTATTGGCTATCTAGGAGTTCTTGATATTCGTTCCTAAAGCTATAGCTACTGGCCTAATAACCTGCGTAGTAAAGATTGATCTGATTGCCGAATTAGTAGCTTAAGAGGATTGATTAGATGTCCCCCTAGAGGCCTTATTTGTATTTAAGGCTGCTCTATTTTGATTACCTCTGCTACTAGAGCGTTTACCAGGCCTCCACTAGTCAGGCCTTAGGTGGGTGTGCTTTATCTAGTAGTAGTCCTTGCCACCTTAATGTCTTTTCTTGCACCATCCGCACCTATCTGGGGCATCCTTGGCAGGGCTCCAATTGCCTAATAAGGCACTGCAGTTGTTGGGGCGGCTAGCTCCTGGACCTCTGCCGCGACTATTGCCGCGTCCTTAACTGGGCTCCTAATTAAATAAGGCGAAGCTATTGGCTGAGTCCTTCCGCCAAGCCTCGTCGGTGAGGTCAGCAATTAATTAAAGTAGTGGAATTAAATGGCCGTCGCGAATCTTATTACGTTGGATTTAAGCCTATATAGGGAAGTGTTTGTTAACGGCGTTAATAAATTAATAGATAATGATCTTATTATCTAGGGCAAGCTTTACCTACTTGACTCCTTGAACCGCTTCTTAATAACGGCTTAAGAAAGTAGTGATTGCTTGGTCTAATTAATAGCGGAGCTTAATAAAAGTCTCCCATATATTGGCCTTATGGATTAAGCCACGGGCCTTAAACGTCTGCTTAAGGTAATTAATATAATCCTTTGCTATTTGCTTATACTCTAAGGCAGTAATAATTTTATTGTTGATTGTACCAAGAATAACTAAACAGACTTTGCCGTCTTCCTTGCTATACTATTTAAACTTCTTCTTGTACTTATTGGAGAGAGCCTTATTAGCTAAGTAAATTGAATTATTTGTATCCACAATGATTTAAGACCTCTTAAGGATCTTATCTCGCTCCTCCTTGTTGGCGTCCTTTAGTACTTGATTAATAGATACCGTAGGTTTTTCTTCCTAGAGCTTTGGGTAGGGTGGGGCCGCATCTTCTTAAATAATATGCAGAAGGCCCTCGCCACGTAGGTACGTGCTGAGCTGTATCCAATATTGGTGCCAATTTAAACCGTCTTTCTTAAGGCGTTGAATGCCTGGATAGTCTTTACCTATGGCGACGCGTAGATAAATAAATTTAACGCATAAATAAAAGGATTTTAACGCGTAAACAAACGATTTTAACGCGTAATTTTGATAATAAGGAATAACTTTATACGCAGGTATAGTAACCCTTAATGCGGCCTATGGTAAGGCGTCAAATATAGAGCAGTAAGATATAACTTAGCACGGGTGTGGTAACCCTTTATACAACCTATAGTAAGGTGTCAATCTTCTACCGTTATAGCTTGGTAGCAACGAGTGCTCATAACCTAATAAACTAAATAATATTGGATAAAAGAATGAATAAATCTATAGAATCTAACTATAAGGAATATAGGCCTTAATATAGGCCTATATCGTACAGAAACCGAAGTGTCTGCTACAGAGACCGACCAAAATCGGAATAAAGGAAGTCTGCTTATATAAGCAGGAAACCTGTATGGAGGACTCTTCTAGTACCCTCATCACCTAATTTGAATGCAGCCTTAGAAAAGACGCGCCTGGCCTTTATAAGGAACCTAACTAGAAAACCTTTCTTATCCATATTGTATATATTATGCGGCTTAATCTAGTATTCCTTAATCTTCTTAGTCAAAACTTTAAAGTAGAAGCTAAACTAAAAAGCTAATTTAGCCCTCTTGCGTGTGTTATTAATTGGTATAAGGTAATTAGATTTTAGTTTAGCGCTATGCCTTTTTACCTAGCGCGAAGCCCATAGAGATCCTAGTGTAGTTCCTATAATTTCCTACATAAAGCTTCGAACCATAGCAATAGTAGGAGGTAGGCCACGCTCTAAAAGCTTATTAATATAATTTATAAGCGTTCTAGATTGTTGATTATTAAGTAAAGCTTAAGAATTATAACCTAAGGCCTTTGACCCGGTGTCACGGAACGCGGGCAATGGCTATAAAGCGTATATATTTAGGGAGTCTACAAGATATTGCGCGATCAATCATAAGGGTTAAGGACGTAAGGAGGTGATATACCCTCGCGTAGCAAACATAAGCTGTACATAAGGTGTACGCAAGAGCACAGGGTTCTCCTATAGAGGCCCCTGCGGTCGGGTTCCGTGACACTACCCCCCCTCCTATTAAGGCGGAGCTCCGGCGACGCTGTGGTTGCTATGTATATATAGGGGGAAATGCTTGGGGTATCTAGAAGAAGGAATATTGTTATAGGTGTAATGGGCTCATATAGGTGCTTCTAACTTAAAGCTTATAGGTTGCTACTATACGAAGGTACTGGGCTATAGAGGGGAAGGAGGCTGTTAGGGACTTGGTAAGGTATAAGGGTGTTGCTGAGGCGCTAGTAGTAAGCGAGCCAATAGCGATTTTCTATCCCGGGGATGGAAAATCCTAATTGGTTAGCTTCTCCTTAGCGTCTAAAATCTAACCAATTAGATAACTTTAACCAGCGGTTAAAGTTCCTTAACATCTTATTAGAGTAGTCACGTGACGGTAATATACAACGATTTAGCTGTGACGGCTCCTATAGGGGATTAGGTACGAAATCTCTACTTAGGCCTAGTTTCTATGGGTTTACATAATAGAAATCGCTAATTAGATCTTTTACATTTTTAAAATCTTCCTATAGTTGCTATTCTGGCTAATCTATATCAAATCCTGTGTAGGTAGCTTTATAGTAGAGCTACTGTCCTCTACCTTTACCAAAGTATTTAGAGTTAATAATTTGTTTAACGGTCCACTCCTTATAGTTCTCGTCTTTGTTCTTATCTCAAATTAGTACCAGTGGGGGTTTAGGCTGTGTTTGTCCTAGTAGAGGGTTAGGCTAGTAAATATATAGTAGCTATAGGTGAAACACAGGCTATATCCTATGGGTGGCTAAGGCAGGCGGGAGCTCTAGTTTATATATAGCTCCTCTATTAATAACTTGTTTAATCTGGTAGGGGCTAAGGTTCTTATAATTAAGTGACTTTATAGGTCTCTATATAGAGATATTGTATGCATCTAACTATACCTAGTCGCCAACACGTATCTTAGGTGGTGGTGTTCTGTAGCGGTTAGCAAAGTAAGCTTATTTTGCTTAGGCCTAGGCCATCTCTCCTTTATAGTAGTTAAGTAGGTCTTTTATACAGTCTATATGTTAATTGGCAAGTAGCATCTTAAGGCGTTTTCTATATGGCAGTTTCTTATTAATAGGCTCTGGTGGCTCTATACCAGATTATAGGTGATATCCTTTATTTACGAAGAACGGGGTAAGTCCTGTAGTAGCTAAGATATAGTTGTTTGCTGCGAATTTACCTAGCAAAAGGTGGTCTACCTAGTTGTCTTAACTATAGGCAACTACCTATTATAAGTACGCCTTTATACTAGCGTTAGCGTTTTCCAGTTGTCCCGCAGTTTTATAGTAAAAGGATATAGACATCTTAATGGAGATACTAAGGTGTTAGTAGATCCGCCTCTATATATTAGAGTTAAATTGCGTGCCTTAGTTAGACGTAATAGAGTCGGGTAACCTATATAGTTAGTAGACTTCGCGGAGGAAGGCGTTAGCAACGTTGCTTATAGCTACGCCTTTGGTTAGGACGTAGTAGCGTTCTTTTATAAGTCGGCATATTATTATAAGGATGTTCTTATAGGTTTAGCCATGTCGTTTGCAAGGCGGTAGGTTGATAATAAAATCTATAGCAATATCTGCCCATTGTTATATAGGTACTAGTAGAGGGTATAGCAGTCCTTGGTACTTTATATAAAATGCTTTAGCACGTTTATAGCCGTAGTAGGTACTTACAAAACGTTTAACTAAGTCTATTATTTTGGGCTAGAAGTAGTATCGGCTAAGAAGCTTATAGGTTCCTCCTTTGCCTAGGTAGCCGCTTAATTGGAGGTTATAGGCCATTTGGATTAGTTGCCATTATAGGTCTTCTAAGTTAGGGATAAATAGACGGCCTCTATAATAGAGCCTGTTCTCTTTTACTTCTAAGGCTGCCATATTAATCTGGCCTAAGCTTTGGAGGTTAGTAGGCAGTATACGGGTACTAGCAATCTTTGCGGCAATTAGTTAATATAGTAATAGATTAATAGGGGTGTTATATACTATAGTAATAAGTTTGTTAATTTTAGGGGGTAACTCTAATTCTATAATATAAAGCTAAGGGGCAGTTGGTTCTGTCTTAGGTAGTATACCTAGGGCTAAGTTTCGTACTTTTAGGATTGTTTATTATTGGAATTAATTATAAGGGTTATCTTCTAACTAAGGAAGGTCTTGCAAACGGCATATTAGGCTATTAGGCTTAGTACCTTATACTCCTAGCCTATATACGATTTTGAAGTTAAAACCGGAGAGGAACTCGTTCTAACGTGCTTGGCGTTAGTTTAGTTATTTTGTAGTTATAAAGTACTTAAGGTTGCGATAATCTGTAAGGACCTTAGTTGGCTAGTCAGGTTCTGCTAAGGAGAGTTCCAGTTAGAATTCCTTAAATACTTGTATAATTGCGAGGAGTTCCTTATTATAGATCTTATAGTTATATTCTTATAGTATAAGCTTAGACGAGTAGAATGCAACTAGGTAGAGGAGACTGTTATTACCTATCTAGAAGAGGACGCCCACGTTAATATAGTCTAAGGAGTTAGTCTTAAGATAGAGTTATTGTCCTAATATAAAGTAAGCTAGGATAGGTGCTTTAGTAAATACATCTTTTAAGTCTTAGAACGCCTTTTTGCATTTAGGCGTCCAGATAAAACGTAGATATATTTTTCTTCCTTTTACAGAAAAGCCCTTTATTTGCATTATTGCTATAAGTGGTACTATAACACTTAAGAAGTTGTATATAAATTTCTAATAGAAGTTGGCGAAACTAAGGAAGGCTTATATATCCTTAATATAGGTAGGGGTTTACCATCTGGTAATTATATATACTTTTTTGGGGTCTATATAGACACCCTTAGTAGTAATAATTAGTTTAAGGTATTTTACTTCTATAACTAAGAATTCGCACTTCTTTAAATTAATATAAAGTCCTGCGTCTCTAAGGCGCTATAGGACCTTTTGAACGTGCTTAGTATACTTAGAAGGGTTATTACTATAAATAAGTATGTTATCTAGGTACGCGGAGCAGAAGTTATTAAGGTAGTCCCATAAGGCATTATTAATATAGCTTTGGAAGCTGCCTGGGCCGTTACATACGCTAAAAGGCATAACGGTGTATTCGAATTGGCTAAAGCGTGATGTGAATGCGGTTTTCCATTCATCACCTTCCCGTATTTGGAGGCGGTTAAAGGCGGCGATAATATTAAGTTTAGTATAGATTTTAGCTTAGCTAAGCCATTTAAGGGTCTCGCGTATAAGTGGTATGGGGTATTAGTTCTTAATTATAATAGCGTTAAGTTCTCTATAGTTAACGCAGAATTAAATACCTCCTCCTGGCTTTTTAGTAAGGAGGATAGGAGCGGCTACTGGGAATATACTGGGATAAATAAACCCTTTGTTAAGGTGCTTGTTAATATACTTTTTAATAACTAGAAGTTCGTTTTTTAATATTAGGTAGGGTCTCTTATAGGGCGGCGTTTTTCCTTATTTAATATTAATGGCATAGTCGTTAGGTTAATATAGGGGCAGTATATCTGCGCTCTTTTATAAGCATACGTTAATAAAGTTATAGTATCTCTTAGGGAGGAGCTTGCGGAGTTTTTTATTAGTAAGTCCTTTTTTAAGCTTTATAAACTTCTTAAAGTCTAAGGGTAAAAGTCTGTAGAGTTCTATAGGGGTATTATTTTCTAGGAGGTTAACTATGTCTATCCTATTACTATAGAGGACGTGGTCCTAATCTTTGTTAAGCTTATATAGTCGTAATTAGGAGGCTATGGTAACGGTCCAGCCTTTTCTACATACTATATGGTAGAAGGCCGCGGCGCTTATATAATAGCAGTTGGTTATAGGTGGGGTAATAAGGGTTTCCTTAGGTTAATATCCTAGGGAGTAGATAGAGGCGGCTAGGCTATGCCCTAGGTAAGTCTCTCTACAGTATTTAAAGTTAAAGGTTACTTCTCTCTTTTACTAGTCAATAGCGGGGTTGTATTATTTAAGCCAGTTTATTCTAAGGATAATAGGGTAGTTTATAAGTGGTATAATATAGGCCTAGAGCTCCTCCTGGTGTCCATTTATATTTAGGTAGAGTTATACCATATAGGTAATCTTTTATGCAGTATAACTACCGTTAGCAAGTTGTAGGGCGCGGGCTTTAGTAAGGGGTAAGGTAGGTAGGTTATAAGTACGCACAAATTAGGTATCTATAAATTTATTAGTAGCTCTGTAGTCAATTATAAAACGGGTTTTATATTATTTCTTAGCGGTAGTTCCCTTTATAGGTAAGACTATTTACTTCTATTCTTTTATTCTTACTAAGCTATCTATTAAGCAAGCCGATATGTAGATCCCTCTATTATTAGAGTGTTTTAACCTGCGACTTAAGGCTGGGACTTTGTATTTTCCGCTTTTGTGTTTAATTCTACTACTATTGCTACATCTTTGTCTTGTACGGTAGTGGCGCGTAGCGACATATTTAGTGTCTGGGGCATAGGGTTAGGTGTTTAACAGTGGCTGCTAAACCTAGCTATTAGGCAGTTTAGGCTATAGCTATAATAGCCTTCTTAACGGCATCTATAGCAACGCCTTAGCTTCTAAAGTAGCTTACGCTCTCTGTCTAGTAGCTTCTTTGGGAAGGCTAGTATAGAGAGGTTAATATTAGGACCAGTGGTGTTGCTTAGGGTAGTAGGCGTTAGTAGTTTGGTAGGTCTGGAGGGTTTCTATAGGAAGATCTTTAGGTGGGGGTTTGCAGTAGTAATCTAGTTCAGCCGTCGTTTAATCTTCTATAGGGCTGCTACCATATTGTAAACATTGTTATAGTTGTGGCTAGTGGCTGCGTAACTAAGGCGATAAGTAACTTTTTTAAGAAAATCTTTCTAGTCTTTAGCGTCGTCTTAGGCGAGGACTCTGGTGTATTTCTAGAATTTAATATAAAACTCGTTAAATAATTTAGTAAAACTTATCTTTAGGGTGGGTAGTTTAGCTTAACTAGTAGCCACTAGGTTATAGTCGCGGTATATTTAGTTAAGGTTGTTAAGGACTTCCTAGTAGGACTACCACTTTTAGGGACTGCTAGTCTCCCATTAAGCAAAAAGCCTATTAAACAGAATACCCTTTGTTTATTTAATAATATAGCCAATCTTAGTATCTTCTGTGGGGAAAAGGTAGGCGCTCTAGGTTAGTTTTTTATAGGTTTATATCTTCTAGTGGCTATATTCCTTGCGGTTACCCTTAAAGATTAGAGGATTAGGGTAGCGTATATTAAACCCTATAGTAGTAGTTTAGGTTTAATTATTGTGGCTTTTGTTGTTGCTGCTGCTATAGTAGGGGTTCCTGTTAGGTAAAGCTACTTAGCGCTAACCTTCCATTAAGTATTAAGTAGGTAAGGTTACTAGGGGCGTAAAGACTTAGGTGGCGTTATATGCAGTAAAGAGGTATCTGGTATTATTACAAATATGTTTATTAAGCTAAGATTATAGGTATTTGATTATACCCTCTCTTTTAGTAACTATAGCAATAAGTATAATCTTGGCCTTCTTTAATCGTTAGACGTTGTGTTTAGATGTATAGAGGTTATCTTCAATCTCTTAGCATATGTTATTAGCGAGCGCCTTACAAGCTTATAGGTCTTGGATAATATTGTAATCTTAGGCAGCACGTATCTTAGCTTGTGTAAGCTTTAGATAGTAGTTTTATAGAAGGCGGTAGTATTTATTAGGTTCTTGTACTACTATTTTTATAAATATCTTAGCGTCTCGTATCTTAATCTTAATAGGTAGTAGCTCTTCGGCTTATTTATCCGTAGTTATATAGTTAATAAAGGATAAAATATTATTAATGTCCTCCTTATAGTTGTTGTAGTCTTTTAAGCTACTAGGCTTCCCTTTAGGGGTTAAGGCTAGGGCTAATGAATTAAATCCTCCTAGGACTAATTGGTGTTGTGGTTTTAATATAGGTATTAGGTTGTTCTTTAAGTTTAACATAATAGCTAGTAAGGAATTTCGTCTTACTATTATTAATTCTTTAGGAGTACAAAGTGAGGTAACTTGTGGATACGCTACTTCTAGCAGCGTCTGCGGTATCATAGAGATGTAGAATTGGTCGTAGGCTAAACATTAGTGAAGAAAAAGGCGTAACGTAATATTATGGAACGCGGGCAATGGCTACAAAGCGTATATATTTAGGGAGTCTACAAGACGTTACGCGATCGATTATAAGGGTTAAGGGCGTAAGGAGGTGATATACCCTCGCGTAGCTGACATAAGCTGTACGCGAGGTATACGCGAGAGCATGGGGTTCTCCTATAGAGGCCCCTATGGTCGGGTTCTATAACACCCAGTAACCTGTCTATGGCGGCGGTAGAGGGTAGATCGATTAACATTATACACTTTAGCGGTTTTAGTATAATTAGGCTTTAATTATAAGCTTAAATCTTTAAGAGCGGCCTCAATTGAATCCATAGTTGTAAAGTTATAATATTTTAAATATTTTAAATATTGTGCGATTTGGTATACACGAGCTATTGGCGTATATAAGCCGTCGCTTACGTCTAGTGGGCTTAGCGGGTGTAAACGAACTTTTAGAGGTGACTGTATAATACTAGAGCTAGCATACGGGAATATTAAGCTACTAGTTTATAAGGTAGATACGTATAGATATTATTACGGAACCCTACCGTAGGGGCCTCTATAGGAGAGCCCTATGCTCTCGCGTATACCCCGCGTATAGCTTACGTTAGCTACGCGTAGGTTCACCTCCTTACGCCCTTAACCCTTACGATTGATCGCGTAACGTCTTATAGACTCCTTAAATACATACGCTCTATAGCTATTGCCCCCATCCTATAACATTACGTTGCGTCTTTTTACTACTAACGCTTAGCCTATGACCAATTTTATATCTTTGTAACACTGCAGGCGCTGCTAGAACAGTGTGGTTTTGGATAAATCTTATCGCGATAAGACTTGGCATACCCTAAATAAATTTTCAGTCGCCTTCTTTATTATTATTTATATAAAAATAACTAATTTAAACCTAGCAGATAAAGTTATATTATCCTTTTTTCTAAATTTTAGTAGGTGGCTCTATATATGGCTCTACATCTAGCTCTACGCATAGAAGCTCTATATATAGAGGCTCTACACAAAGCTCTGCACTAAGCTCTACACAAAGCTCCGCACGAAGCTCTATACGAAGCTCTACACGAAGCTCTGCACAAAGCTCTACACGAAGCTCTACACAAAGCTCTGCACGAAGCTCCACACGAAGCTCTACACGAAGCTCTGCGGAAGCTCTGCACAAAGCTCCGTGTATGGAGGCTCCGCACAAAGCTCCGCATATAAAGGCTCTGCACGAAGCTCCGCGTACAGAGGCTCTGCACGAAGCTCTGCGTACAGAGGCTCTGCACGAAGCTCTGTATACAAAAGCTCTGCACGACGGCTCTGCGTACAACAGTTCTATCCTATTCTACTTAGTTGGGGTAGAAAAGCCCCACACAGGGCACTTTTATCCTTATCAATTGCAATATTTTATGCATTTTCTATTGGATAAAGGATATTTTATGGTATAAGAGGCCCGGCTTATCCTCGGTCAGCCGGGAAATCACGTGTTTAGCCAGCTACCTGGGGCAGATTCGACGCTCTCCACGGCGCCACGAGCGCCAAGCTGAGAAAATACGCGTATTAAGGACCACCTGCTAATTAAGCTGCTAATAGACGCCGACCACACGGTAATTAGGGCCATTAGGGCCCCAAGTATATATAAAAAAGTCCTCCCTACCTAATCCTTAATCGCGGCAGCACGTCTGCTATTATACCTGCTATATAAGATGGCGCTGACCAATCGCGTAGAGATTAATATCGCCAATAATGCCGAATTACGCGCTAACGCATAGTATGTTCTCACCCTTACGCGTGCCACTAGGCCTAAGAACATGTCTTTAATATACAAACCAAAGCAGAGAGAGTTTAAGGTAAGAAGGATATAATATCCCCGCCCTATTACGCCTTGCGGCTAATACGTTGTCTGGCTCTAGGCCTTCTATAAATAAAAGCAGTACTATAATAGTAATACTATTATAGAGGATAAGCTACTTCTCTTTCTTATTAAGGAGGTTGCATACTAGCCCTTAAAAGGGAAGAGCTGTAAAGCTAATAGTAACATACCTTAAGAGGAGACGCGTCTCTTATGGCGGTTAGTTTATAGCTATATTACCGCTCTAATAGACCTCTATTAGATGCAGAAAGTTATAGGAATAAACAGCCACCTATCTCCATAAGAGGACAGCGTTAGGGAGTACCTAAAGACGCTATAGTGGAGGGACGCGTAGTGTAAGAAAGAGCAGTTTGCTAATAAGGGTAGAGATACCCTCCTTAACAGCTATACTAAGGAGGAGTTTCAAAGCGTCTACTGCGAGCTCTAGACTAGAGGCGCTATCTTATCCCTAGAGTGCTACTTCTACACACTTATTAATATCCTGCTAGGCCACTACATACTTACCTATAGCAGCAATAGACGCTCCGCTAAGATCTTAAATCTATTTACCTTTAAGTTTAAGGGTAAAGGCCCCATACGCTGTATGCCCTTAATATTTACTACGTGCGTAGGTAAGTAGAACTAGTATAGCCGCCTTAAAACTATTAGGGCCCTATAGAACAGAAAGCCGCTTATTTATATACTTAGCGGGCTAGCTTTCTATCTCCTATACTGCTGGGATCTTAGTACTAAGCCATTTCCGGACTTTAGTAGGCGCTTAGTATGGTATAATATACGCCTAATTAAGAGTAGTATAAGGGACTATAAGACGGCCCTCTTATATAACTTATAGTAAGATTGGGTTATAAAGGCCTTCTAGTATATTAGCGTCTTTTTAGAGAAGAAGACGCATATTGTAACGGAACCTTGTAGTAGGAACTACGGTGGGTTCTATTAATAGGCTGGGTATATAGGTACGACAAATCAATAACGTAATAACAACTGGTGGAGTGGTTGCCTAACAGATTAACTCCAATTATATTCTAAGATTTACTACAAGGAGAGAACTATCTACGGTAGGGACTAAGGTCCTTTTAAATACATAACCATACTCCTAAGAAATCCTCTCTTGTACGTGAGGTACGTGTTATACGTATTGTATATAGACGTACACTGCGTATACTCCGTATACTGTGTATAACATTATATAACTCGCTTACCATTCTTCGTTATATGGTTCCACTAGATCCATTCTAGACCGTGCCTATATTAACTAACTAGCTTCCTCCAACTCTTCTCCAAGTAGTTATAATATTGTACTTAAAGCGTCCATAACACTATCTCCCTCCTCTTTATCTTTATCTTTAAAGATTCCTAATATCTCCAAGTCGTCTACTAGAGGTGTAATGTCTATTTAATTAGTCTGGTTAATATCCTTACTTATTATACCTAAAGCTTCTTCTTCTTTATAAGCGCAACGTTGTGCTCGCACCGTGGCTGCTATACTGTTGCTTAGTAAGATAATGTCGTCTCCGTATTCTTGTTATGCGAAAGCGGGGTTAGTGTATATTACGATAGCAAGTCCTTTATCTTAACAACCCTTGTCTTGCTCGGAGTGTACTAAAACAAATATTTAATTGTCCTACAATGTTCGCTTTATTTCTAACGCTAAGTATACGCGTCCTATAACTCTTAACAGTCTTTAAGTTTCCTAAGTAACTTATTATAGGGTCTCGTGTTTAATCTGCCGCTGTGAAACTTAAGTCTGAGTTAGCCACCACGCGCGCCAAACTCTACCGTTCTGCTAAAGAAACCGCTTGGGCCCTTAAGGCTTAACGTCGCTCCTTTAAGTCTTAGCAGGTTGCGTTCGCTCAGTTAACCCATCTTAAGAGGGTTTATAAGAAGGTCCATTCTAAGGAGTAGAAACTAATTTAACAGGGTCTTGACGAACTAGGTAACAAAAGGGCTAGCTCTCCTCCTACGAGGGAAATAACTCTGAGTAGCTTGGTAATTGCTCCTCTTAAATCCCCCTTAGGCGACTTATTTTTTGGCGATTCCTCTTTATTAATATTACCTAACCTGCTCTCTTTTAATACTTCTATACCTTTCCTATAGCCTTCTCTAGGTTGCTTAGTGGTTCCTAGGTAGTCTTGCTGTAGCCTATCTACTTTACTTTATACTATATTTTATTGTCTACGTCCTTATAACTAACGACCTTTAAAACTTACCATTTGTCTTCCTCTTGTCCTCTATACATGTCTGCCTTATAGACTGGTGGCTTGATATTCCCGTATACTAGCTCTAGCATTACGACATGCTATATAGGGTAGATTTTCATTTTAGCTAGTAGGTTTAACTTATACGTAACCAATAAAATTCTTTACTTAACTTTAAAAGGTCCTAGTCTAATATAGTCTAATTTCTTGCTTGGTTGTCAACTCTTAAAGTTTTTGTGTAGTAGCTATACTTTATCCCCCTCCTTAAGATCTGGTCCCTTAGATCTCTTAGCATTATAGTACCTTTTTATTCATTCTTATACTAGTTTAGCTATTTCTTTAAGGTCTATATAAAGATTCATTAATATCTCCATTCTTTATTTAGCTATGCTACTCGTCTTTTTTACTTAACATAGCGATAATAATATCCTTAGCTCGTATCCGTAATTTGCCTTAAATAGTAATGTTCCTATTTCTTCTTATAGTGTTATATTGTATATAAACTATATAACTGGTAATAATAATACCTAATTGTTTTATGCGTAATTAATATAATGCCTTAGATACTACTCTAGTGTCTAGTTTAGTCTTTCCGTTTATCTATCCATCTGCAGATAATACGCTATAGATGTTACTACGCGAACTCCTTGTTCTGCCAGAAACACTTTTTAAAATACTACTATAAATCTTAGATCTCTATCTAATATAATCTTATCTAGTACTCCATGTCTTGCAAACACTTCTTTTATATAGATTCTAGCGACATCCTCTGCTGATATCTCTTTAGTGTATACTATAAAGTATCCCTACTTTATTAGCTTATCCACTATTACTAAGATTACGTTATGATCTTGTCCTATAATAGGATCTCTTGACTTTAGTAGCTTAATAATAAAGTCCTATAATATAACCTCCTATAGTCTTCCTGGTGTCTTAATAGGTTGTAGCCCTCTATATGGCTTATACCTTGTTGGTTTATTCCTTTGGCAATCTAGATATTCCCTTATAACTTATCTTACTAGTCCCTAGATTCCTTAAATAATATACTCTTTTTAGAGTCTTAACACTAAGCCTATAGCTCCATTATATCCTTATATTATTCCCTTATAGAATTCCTTAACAAATTCTTCTATAATAGACTTAGGCATATACATTACTTCTCTATTTTTATATTACTTTAAGTCTAGATCCTCTGCCTGTGCTTCTTAGATCTTCTAGGTCCATTTACTCTCTAGTAATTTATAGATCTAACTTTCCTTAGTTACTATAATCTTTGGATAATTATACCTAATTAATCCGTCTTAATCCTTTCGTAATAAAGCTCCCAATAGCTTTTCACTACTCTGTAGTTCAGCCTTTCTACTTAGAGCGTCTGCTCGTGCATTGTCTATACCCTTAGTATGCTGAATTTCAAAATGGTATTTTATAAGCATTTCCGCCTATCTAACCTGTCTTTAGTTGAGTTCCTTTGTTGTTAGAAATCCTATAAGGTTCTTATAATCCGTCCTAACCATAAATGGTTTTTCTATGCCTTATAAGAATGCTCTCTATTCCTTAAGTGCTATAACTATACCTAATAACTCCTTGTTGTAGATGTTATAGTTTAACTCTAGTGGTGTCATCTTCCAACTATAGTATGCCACTGGGTACCATCTATCTTAATATTTCTATAGGAAGCACGCCCCTAGTGTAAAGTCTAATACATCCGTTTCTACAACCGTCTCTAGCCCTGGTTAATAGATCTTAAGAACTAGCTCCTAGGTAAATAACTCTTTAACTTTCTTAAACAGTTCTTGTTGTTCCTTTCCCTATACCCACAGTTCTTCTTTCTTTGTTAACCTTGTAAACGGCTTAATATTTTGTAACTATTGCGCTATAAACCTTCTACAGTAATTGCAAAACCCTAGGAACGATCTTAACTATATAACGTTCTCTAGTTCCTGCCAATTTACTATAGCCTTGATCTTCTTTAGATCTATGCTAAGTTAGCCTAGTTTAATAATAAATCCAACAAAATCGGTCTTTCTGGTAAAGAACTTACATTTCTTAATTGCTACTAGTATCTTTTCTTCTTATAGTCTCTTTAAGACCTACTTAATATGTTCTCCGTGCTCTTCCTTACTCTCTAAGTAGATAATAATGTTGTTAAGGTATGCTATAACAAATTCATCTAGGTGTTCTCCTAATATACTATTAATTTGCTTTTGGAATATTGCTAGTGCGTTTATAAGCCCGAACTATATAACTAATAGCTTATACAGTCCTTCCTTTAACCTAAAGGCTGCCTTCTATTTGTTACCTTCCTTGATTCTAATCTAATGGTACGCCTATCTTAAATCTATCTTCGTAAAGATCTTTGCGTTGCCTATCCTATCTTGAATTTCGCTAATTAAGGGTAAAGGATACCTATCCTTCCTAGTAATGCTGTTTAACTGTCTGTAGTCTATACATATCCTAAGCTTTCCGTTTTTCTTTAGGATGAATAATACTGGATATCCCACTAATAACTGTAACGGTTTAATGTATCCCTTTTATAAGTTCTCCTGGATAAACTCCTTAAGCGCTACTAACTCTGTTTTAGTGAGCTTATAGATTAGAAAGAACTTTAGACTTATTCCCTCTTCTAATTCTATCTTATAGTTCTAAGCTGTATGCTCTAATAGCTTCTCACTTTCTAGTAACCATAACTTTTTACCATACTTATGGTATCTCTTTAGTACATGGCTTAAGCCTCACTTAGTCTCTTTATATGTTGCTCCGACTTAGTACTATACTAACTTGGTTTACTATCGCACTTTACGCTATTGTGTATCCTTAATATTAACTTGACCTATAACCTAATTGATTTTTGGATTATACTCTTATAATTAAGGCATTCCTAGTATCGCCTCGTCCTGTCCCAATGGTAGGATATTAAAAGACATTCTAACTGGTCTCCCTTTAATAGTTATCTGAATAGGTCCTGTTTTAAGATTAATAATGCCTCCTCTATAGGCTATCTAATCTCCTAAAATTATTGTGAGTGGATACGGGTGTTCCTTTTGTCTGTGTGGTAACCCTATTCTCTCTACTACCTTTAGTAATATATGGTTTCTTATTACTCTATTATCTACTAATGCTTCGAACTGCTAATCTTACCACTTAGCTCTTAAATTTAGGTATTATCCTTAAATTCCTTTAAGGGTCTAAGGCTCTAACACTAGTTCTCTCTAGTCCCATACGCCTCCCCTTTTCCTAACTATTAGCTGCTTAATCCTGCCTATACTTAGTCTAACTTTAGCTAATACTTAGTTTATTTCTTTTCCTTTACATACTATAGATAAGTGTTTTCTAGGCACTTCTACTACTATTATCCGTCTAGGCATTCTTCTGTAAGGAATCTTCCTAGTTAAAGTATTAAGTCCCCTTAACCTTGTACTTCTACTGGGTGCCAACTATATATATACTTAGCATTCCTAAACCGCTTTTCCTCTAGTGCCTAATATATCCTTACTAGGTACTTCTGGTTCTTATCTTTAGGTGCTCTATACATATTGCACGTGTTATCCACACAAGCTATCCACGATAGTGTATAATGTGCTATATATTTTAGGTTAACTCTTAGTTCGTCTTTATCCTTAAGTTTAAACCTATACCTAGTTAACCTAACCACTGGTATCTCTGCTACAGGTACTAAGATTTATTGCTTACTTCTCTAGTCCCTAGACCTCTCTTCTAGGTTCCTTAATATTATAATTAATGCTCCTTTAATGTAACTCATGCGTTTTTCCATAATAGGTTGGTCTTAGACAACTTTTTCATCTATCTATATATAAAAATCTTCCTATTTATTGTTGTGTTGTTGCCTATACCACTTTCCATACAACTAGTTTAGTGTGTATAGTCTATCCGTTAGAAAGTACCTTATTATTGCTACATTATAATATCCTTTAGTATATCTTTCTTTAAACTTAGTTAGAATATCTAGATCCTCTTCTTATTCTAGTTTATCTAACCACTTTGCCCTAGGTGTCCCTGCACTTAGCCTATTAATAACTCTTTATACGGGTACTCTGTCCCTTATATAACCTGGCATAGCTAATCTCTTGTCTAGCTTTTGCTCTTGCTATATAATAATTCTTATCCTAAACTTATCCATAGTTTCTTATTTTCTGTGTTTTGTAGCTGGATCCTTATAGTTGTCTTGCTTTTTGATCCTAGTATTAACTTTTTAATCTTTAGGCTAAACACTACGTTTACCTAGGATTGCTAATATTCTTATTCGTTCTCTAAACTTGTAGTTCTTAAACTTGCGTCCTGTACTTATTTGTTTGTTACTAAATTGAGTTACTACCCTTTCCTATTAGTTTTCGTCCGTTGTGGGTCCTTAGGTGTGTCTTATCTTACTTTAAAAATCTTAAGCTTCTCTTATCTCTTCTTAAAAATCTTAAGCCTGTGGCCTTTTACCTTTATTAAGTAATAAGCTAGCACTAATAGTTATCTACTTGCTTAGTTTCTTCTAAATATTGCTCCTATTATCTTATAAAGCGATGGAAATCGTATCTAATAGTGTTGCTATACCCGTTACTAAACCTTGTTTGGTGGTGGTCTTAGTCTCTGCTTCTATTGCGTTATTAAGGTTTAAGTACTCCTAGTTAGCCTCCTTTTCATCCTCATTACTATTAATTAATAAGTACTCTAACTTTATTATTATTACTACTAATCTTTGTCTATACATTGCTGTGACATCTTAATCTAGCTCGTAGAGTTAATCTTATTCTTCGTCTAACTCTCTAGTTCCTTAGAGTCCTTTTAACTCTAGCTCTTATAGCCAATAGCTTGCGCTATACTTAGCGTCCTTATAAATTCGGTATACGTTGTTGTAACAATACACAAAACTGTTAATTAAACACTTTTTTGTTCCTTACAGTGCACCATTATCCCTCTATACATACGTGCCGTCTGCTGGTCTGGTTCCCTTTACCGCGTAGCTACTTTAACTACCTCTATAGTCTCTGGCAAAATAACCCTATTTTCCATAATTCATGCAAGCTCTATCTTTAAACTATCTTTCTTGCTATAGAGTCCGCCTAAACGTCTTCTACTACTAAAATCCTTGGTTTAGCCTCTGCTTCTTAGTCCTTTAATTACTTAATCCTTAACCTCTAGGTTTCCATAGTTTCTTTTCCCATCTTTAGGTTTCTTTAATACCGCTTAGGTCTATTAGCTCTGCGCCATTCCATAGTTTTTAGCTCTATATCTATCATTGCGTACTCTGCGCCTTATACGACTATAAAACTCTGTCTTGCCCTCTCTTAGCTTGTTCCCTTTAATAGATTCTATTATTAATCTTTATTAACTAATCTATTAACTCTCTTAGAGTATCCACATCTTCTATTAGGATAATTGCGTTCTAGACTTTAGCCTTAAGTCCCTATTTATACTGTGCTATAAGCGCCCTATTATTCCACTTAACCTACATGGCTAGTGTTTAAAACTGTGTTATATACTCAATTACTAAAGTACATTATACTAAGTTCTGAAGCTTTCGTTCCGCTATGGTTATGGCTTCCAGGTCTCCAAATATCTATATTAGTTGCTCTGCGAACCCGTTCTAACTGGCAAATATATACCATATATCTTGGTTAGTAGTTGTCATGCCATTAGCCTATATTTCTATAAGATACGGTTTAAACCACTTAAGTGCCCTCCCTATTAGGAACAATCCTATATAAGCTACTTAATCTAATAATATTACTAACTTCGCTCCTTCCTATACTACCTTAAAGTGCATCTACGTAAGAAATCCTTTAAGCTTCAACTTTTCTCCTAAGAATTGTTTAATTGACAGTAACTTAATTTTTACTGCTCTAATTCCATTAATGCGTTCTTTAAGTATCCTATTATTATCTTATAAGTGATTAACTATTTCCTATAACTGACCTTGCGTAACCACTTAAGAATCCCTATTGTCTATACTGGTATCACCTGGCCCTAAGGTTGTGGCTCCCGTTAACGCCGTCATAACTAGTGCTGCTCTTAGTGGTATGTTATTCAATTTTGTTCCAATACTATAACCTTAGTAGTAAATATGTAACGGAACCTTATAGTAGGAACTACAGTAGGTTCTATTAATAGGCTGGGTATATAGGTACAACAAATCAATAACGTAATAATAACTGGTGGAGTAGTTGCCTAATAGATTAACTCTAATTGTATTCTAAGATTTACTATAAGGAGAGAACTATCTACAGTAGGGACTAAGGTCCTTTTAAATACACAACCATACTCCTAAGAAATCCTCTCTTGTACGTAAGGTATGTGTTATACGTGTTATACATAGACGTATACTGCGTATACTCCGTACACCACATATAACATTATGTGACTCGCTTACCATTCTTTGTTACATAGTTCCACCGGATCCATCCTGGACCGTGCCTATATTAACTAACTAGCTTCCTCCGACTCTTCTCCAAGTAGTTGTAACATTGTACTTAAAGCGTCCGTAACACATATTAGGCAGAGCACTGGCGCTAAGATAGTGAAGCTAAAGGGGGTTAGTAAGGACCAGATTTAATATACTAGGAAGTAGAACTAAGAGCAAATAATAGGCTGTTACTTAAACTCTCTCCTATAAGAGTTTATAAGGTTAATAGCAGGGCACCCCTTATAGATAGGCTGCTTTAAAATCCGCCGTGCGGATATTATACCGCCTAATATGCTACTATTAATAATATAGCCCAAACTGGACAAATGGAAGGGCTGTTTTGGTCCGTAGCTATACTAGATTAATAACCTTACCACTATAGGGGTTATAAGCCTTCTCTTTTACCTCTACGAGGTTATTTTATAGGACTTAGTAGCCCTCTATAAAATATTCCTAAGCTATCTAGTATAGAGCTACCCTGTTTTTTAGTATAAGGTATATAAGGCCTTTATATAGGAGCTAGAGCCCTACCTATAGGAAAAGGGGAATCTAAACCAGCTATTAATTCTCTACTAGGCTATACCGCTCCTTGCTAACTAATTAAAGGCTCTATATACCAAAAATAAATAGACAGCTAGCAAGGTTAAGGGATTATTAGACTATCTAGATAAGTTTTAGGGGGCCTAGTCTTTATAGCTTTAACTACTAATATCTAGAGGCCTTATATTTCGACTAGAAGCCCCTCTAGCTATAGTAGCAGTATGCCAGTCTACTAACCCCCTGCGTCTGCCTGTAGAAGCAGCCCCTTTAGCTCTATCTATTACGGGATCTAGTAGATATATATCCGCTTAGGCAAGCGCTATAGGCTCTCCTTCTCGTATAGCTTCGCCGCCACTGCTGCCGTAGCCGCTACTGCCGCCGCCATTACTGCCGCCGCCACTACTGCTACTGCTGTAGCTAGAGCCGCAGTCCTAGCTAGAGCCTAGGTCCGGGTCTCTACCTATATACTATATAAGCCGTGCAGTAAACTCTGTACGGGCCCTTTAGTATAAGTAGACTAAAGGACTAGGGGGTAATTCTTCTATAGCAGCACTGGATTCTAAATAGGGTAGTAGATGGCAGGCTAGCCGGCAGAAGGAGGTTTAATGGTACTCCTTATAGCTTAAGGTTATTAAGGAGATTAAGCGGGTTACGTAGGCCTAGAAGGTCAGCGAGGAAGCGGCTATATGGTAGGTTAATCTACAGTAGGAGCAGATGCAGTGCTCGCTAAATTAGCTTTGTAAACGGCTTTAAGCAGGTAGAAAAGCTTTAAAATAGTTATATATATTATCTATATCTAAATTCTAATAAGTTCTATTAAAGCCTTTATCTATAGCCCCCTAGGGGCTTATTTTAGTGCGATATAAGTTTAATAGGGTACTTTAGGGTGCTTATATAATGGCGGCGCGCAACTTAAAACGCGAATAACTCCATCAACCTACGGCCAATTCGTGCCATTCTAGTGCGAGCAGAAAGCGCTTAGTAGGCTCTACGCATAGGGCTTAACGGGTCTTAAAAAAGCGGCGTTGCTAGTAATTAAAAATCGACTATAGATATAGGGCAATATCTACAGTTATTAAACACATAGGCCTCCTTACCTGCGTAATTATAACTTAGCTGTGGATTCAGCTATACAAACGTAACTGTGTATATACTATTGGTATGAGAGGCCTGGCTTATCCTTAGTTAGCTAGAAAATTACGTGTTTAGCCAGCTACCTAGGGTAGATTTAACGCTCTCTATAGCGCCATAAGCGCCAAGCTGAGAAAATACGCGTATTAAGGACCACCTACTAATTAAGCTGCTAATAGACGCCAACTATATGGTAATTAGGGCTATTAGGGCCCTAAGTATATATAAAAAAGTCCTTCCTACCTAATCCTTAATCGCGGCAGTACGTCTGCTATTATACCTGCTATATAAGATGGCGCTGACCAACCGCGTAGAGATTAATATCGCTAATAATGCTAAATTACGCGCTAACGCGCAGTATATCCTCGCTCTTACGCGTGCCGCTAGGCCTAAGAATATGTCTTTAATATATAAACTAAAGCAGAGAGAGTTTAAGGTAAGAAGGATATAATACCCCCACCCTATTACGCCTTATAGCTAATATATTGTCTAGCTCTAGGCCTTCTATAAATAGAAGCAGTACTATAATAGTAATACTATTATAGAGGATAAGCTACTTCTCTTTTTTGTTAAGGAGGTTATATATTAGCCCTTAAAAGGGAAGAGCTGTAAAGCTAATAGTAACGTACCTTAAGAGGAGACGCGTCTCTTATAGCGGTTAGTTTATGGCTATATTACCGCTTTAATAGACCTCTATTAGACGCAGAAAGTTATAGGAATAAACAGCCACCTATCTTCGTAAAAGGACAGCGTTAGGAAGTACCTAAAGACGCTATAGTAGAGGGACGCGCAGTATAAGAAAGAGCAGTTTGCTAATAAGGGTAGAGATACTCTCCTTAACGGCTATACTAAGGAGGAGTTTTAAAGTGTTTGCCACGAGCTCTAGACTAGGGGCGCTGTCTCGTCCCCAGAGTGCTACTTTTATATACTTATTAATATCCTGCTAGGCTACTATATACTTACCTATAGCGGTAATAGATGCTCCGCTAAGATCTTAGATCTATTTACCTTTAAGTTTAAGGGTAAAGGCCCTGTATACTATATACTCTTAATATTCACTACGCGTATAGGCAAGTAGAACCAGTATGGCCGCCTTAAAACTATTAGGGCCCTATAGAACAGAAAGCCGCTTATTTATATGCTCAGCAGGCTAGCTTTCTATTTCCTATACTGCTGGGATCTTAGTACTAAGCCATTTCCGGACTTTAGTAGGCGCTTAGTATGGTATAATATACGCCTAATTAAGAGCAGTATAAGGGACTATAAGGCGGCCCTCTTATATAACTTGCAGCGAGATTGGGTTATAAAGGCCTTTTAGTATATTGGCGTCTTCTTAGAGAAGAAGATACATATTAGGCAGAGCGCTGGCGCTAAGACAGCAGAGCTAAAGGGGGTTAGTAAGGACTAGATTTAATATACTAGGAGGTAGAACTAAGAGCAGATAGTAGGCTGTTACTTAAACTCTCTCCTATAAGAGTTTATAAGGTTAATAGCAGGGCACCCCTTATAGATAGGCTGCTTTAAAATCCACTGTGCGGATATTACACTGCCTAACGCGTTGCTATTAATAATATAGCCAGAACTAGATAAATAGAAGGGCTGTTTTAGTCTATAGCTATACTAGATTAATAACCTTACCGCTATAGGGGTTATAAGCCTTCTCTTTTACCTCCGCGAGGTCATTTTATAGGACTTAGTAGCCCTCTATAAGATGTTCCTAAGCTATCTAGTATAGAGCCACCCTATTTTTTAGTATAAGGTATATAAAGCCTTTATGTAGGAGCTAGAGCCCTACCTATAGGAAGAGGGGAACCTAAACTAGCTATTAATTCTTTACTAGGCTATACCACTCCTTACTAACCAATTAAAGGCTCTACGCACTAAAAATAAGTAGACAGCTAGTAAGGTTACGGGCTTATTAAACTATCTAGATAAGTTTTAGGGGGCCTAGTCTTTATAGCTTTAACTGCTAATATCTAGAGGCCTTATATTTTAACTAGAAGCCCCTCTAGCTATAGTAGCAGTATGCCAGTTTACTAACCCCCCGCGTCCGCCTGTAGAAGTAGCCCCTTTAGCTCTATCTATTATGGGATCTAGCAGATATACGTCCACTTAGGTAAGCGCTATAGGCTCTCCTTCCTATATAGCTTCGCCGCTACCGCTGCCGTAGCTGCTACTGCCGCCGCCATTACTGCCGCCGCTACTATTGCCGCCGCTACTACTGCCACCGCCGCAGTTAGAGCCGCAGTCCCAGCTAGAGCCTAGGTCCGGGTCTCCACCTATATACTATATAAGCCATGCAGTGAACTCCATATGGGCCCTTTGGCATAAGTGGACTGAAGGACTAGGGGGTAATCCTTCCATAGCAGCACTGGATTCTAAATAGGGTAGTAGATGGCGGGCTAGCTAGCAAAAGGAGGTTTAATAGTACTCCTTATAGCTTAAGGTTATTAAGGAGATTAAGCAGGTTGCGCAGGCCCAGAAGGTTAGCGAGGAAGCGGCTATGTAGCAGGTTAATCTACAGCAGGAGTAGATACAGTGCTCGCTAAATTAGCTTTATAAACAGCTTTAAGCAGGTAGAAAAGCTTTAAAATAGTTATATATATTATCTATATCTGAATTCTAATAAGTTCTATTAAAGCCTTTATCTATAGCCCCCTAGGGGCTTATTTTGGTGCAATATAAGTTTAATAGGGTGCTTTGGGGTGCTTATATAATGGCGGCGCGCAACTTAAAAGGCGAATAACTCCATTAACCTATGGCCGATTCGTGCCATTCTAGTGCGAGCAGAAAGCGCTTAGTAGGCTCTACGCATAGGGCTTAACGGGTGTTGAAAAAGCGGCGTCGCTGGTAATTAAAAATTGACTATGGATATAGGGCAATATCCACAGTTGCTGAACGCATGGGCCTCCTCGCCTGCGTAATTATAACTTAGCCGCGGATTTAGCCATACAAACGTAACTGTGCATATACTATTGCTCGCTTATTTGTATTATCTAAAACCACACTGTGCCGGAAGCAGCATGTCTATAAGTTACCCTACTTTATACTTCTAAGGAACCTATAATAGTAAGACGATATTCCTTACTAGCTACTATATTAAACCCAAAGAACAACCTAATACCTACACTTAACCTATAACGCTAATTAATCCTAGAAGAATTTAATTTATTAGCTCTGGCCTTAACCCCTAAGGAGGTGGATACTAAAAATGTTTTATCTTTTATTAACTATAACTATAGACAAGTAAGCAGAAGAACTACTACCTATTAAAATCAAAATATAAGACGCCGAGATATTTGTAAAAATAGTAGTATAAGAACTTAATAAATACTACCGCTGTCTATTGTTAGATAATCTGTATTCTTTAAAGGCGTGGGTCACGTATATGAGTTATGTGCACGGAGCCCGTGCACTATAAAGTCTCTTTATAGCTTAAAGCCCTAAGGACATCAATTAACGATTAAGTTAAGATTATTAATTAATTAACCCATTTTATTAATGAACTGCTCTATATAAACTTCGTAATAGTTATAAGCCCAGTCCGCCGACTTAAGAAGCTATTTAGCTATTACTTAATTATTTTAAAGAAATTCTACCTTATTGTTAGACTCTGACACCTTATTGTTAAGACGCAGACTTTAATAAAAATCCTATTTTAATCGTTATAGGACGATTCTGATACAAAATTCCATGAGATTCCACCTTAATTGTTATAGGACGATCCTAACAACAAGGACGAATCTGATGATAAGGACAATCCTGACGATAAGGATAATCCTAATAACAAAATACGATCTTAATTCATCCTTTGCCTATTAGTTAAATGACTCCATTAATAAGTTTGTTAATGACGATTATCCTTAATAAGTTAGAAGACTGGGAGCAATAGCTATAGCAACTCTAAGCCCTTGCGGATTAGCGAATTTGGGCCTATATTAACCTAGACGGTGCAGCACCTTAATGAGGTCTACTATAAGAACCGGCTTATCTAGAAGTTATAGATTTTAATGAGAATGCAACCTTATATGCATAGCTCTTAACGAATTAACAGAAAGCGTACGAGAATAGTAGATAATACTATAACTAGGATATAAAGTATTTCCTAAGACAGGAAGATTATCTTTAACAGATTTACACCTAGATTATATCTATAGTATTAATTTAGAAGAAGCTACTGCTTAACCCTTCCTTAACCATTAAAGAATGGCTATTTTGGCTAAAGGAGAATATAGAATCTACTTTGTTATTTATTAGGAAGAAGGTATAATACCAGTACATGGAAGCCCTTAAGGGGTTTAAACAGTTGTTAAAATTAAACTAATGGCTAGATTAATAGGAACACGTAATATTACTAAGAGAGAAGTATAAGATCCCTTAAATGTTCAATAGAATCTGACTTTAAGATTTAGTAGATATTATTCGACCTTTTAGCAACGCCTATTATATAAAGTATACTACCAAGTCAAATAACCCTTAGAAGTTAAGATCTTTTAAATATCGCAGAGCAGTAAAGGAGCTATAAGAAGGACTTAGAACACCCTTAAAGAAAGCCAATACTACTATAAGAGGCAGTACCTTTAATGCAGACTTTACAGAGTAAGCCATTAAGGATCACTTTAATACTACTAAAGGTTTATAAAGAGGAAAGGCCTTAACATGTAATAGACGCTTAAAGAGAGCCGGGACACTAGTAGATAAGGAGACGTCCTATAAGAAGCTAACGCCTAAGTGCTTAGCGTGCGGAATACAAGGACACTCCATTTGGGACTATTAGTGTTTATTTAAAGATAAGAGACCTGTAGGAGTTATAATAGAAGATGCGCGCATTAATAGGGCACTAAAGAAGGTAGAAAAGAATAAGAATCTTACTAACTAAGTTACTGTCCGTATCACTTCCGGTGATACGTATTGCTATTACAATAGTATAGGTGGTAACTAATTTTAATTAATGCTTATTAATTCTCCTATTCTATAGGTGGAATTTGGTGGATTTTCTAAGCTCGCTTAGCTTACGTAATTAACCCCTTTTTAACTTGCGTTCGTAAGTAAGTTGTTGTAAGTTGCCCTTGATTGCCGTTACGTGATAGCAAGTTGCGGTTATATAACTGTAAAGACGCAACCTTAATTAGACACTAGGAGTATTTAGTTTTTAATAGTGCTTAAGCGCGCCACCTACCAAATTCCACTACTTTCCACCTGTTAAATTCCACTACTTTCCATCTGTCAAATTGCACCACTTTCCACCTATTAAATTCTATTAAGTTCTGCTAAATCCTGCCATGTTACTAAAGTGACCAATTACGATTTTCCATCCTTAGGATGGAAAATCGCTATTGGCTCGTTTAGTACTAGCACCTTAGCGGCTAGCCTTACATCTTCGCGCTCTCTGTTCCTACTTTAACGTCTTTTTTCTCTACCCACTTAGTGACCTGTAGCTTAATTATATTTGTATTAATTAGGTCCTTTAACGCCTGGCAAGGCTTTGATTTTGTTATAGCGTCTATAGGGTTACTACCTCCGTCGATCTATTTAATCTCTGCTATTTCTCTTCTCTTATACAATTGTTATAAACATATTAGGTTAACCATAAGTCGTTTCTCTTATGTTGTCCCGAGTTTGACTAAGTAGTTGTATAGAGATTTTAAATCGGTACAAAGGATAAGCGGTAGTTGTTTGAGTTATAGGATCTTCTCGATAGTTACTTTAATCGCAGCTCTAGTGTCAAATCCATAGGCCATTCTATATAGTTTGGATGCTAAGACACTTTGTATAACTTACTTGCATTTAATAGATAACTAATAGAGGATATTAGCCCTATTATCCTTATCCGTGAGTATAATGACGAAGCCGATCTAAGAGGAGAGGTCGTAGTTATTAGCAAATAACGAGTCCGTAAATATTATTAGTTTAAAAGTGCTTATATTAAGTTATATAAAGCGAAGTCCTTAGGAGGGATTATTAATTTGCTATTACAGCCGCTTGTTAAACTGCTTCGCATATTCTTCCTTTAGGTTAACGGCTTGTGCTGTAAAGGAGAGGTTAAAGGCAGCTTCTAGTTAACAGACTGTGGTAATATAGGTTCCTCTTGCTCTCTAAGCAACGTATTAGTCCTTTAGTGTAACTGCCTTATGGACTTCCCCTCTAGAGCTAGTTAGGTCTATAGCCTTTATAGTAACTAGCTTTAGGTTCTGGCATTAACGCTCCTAGGTAAGGGCTATTAAATCTTTTTCTTGCTTAATGTAGCCTCTATTGAACTTAATTGGGGTATTTGGCGTAAGCTTCTCTCTTTTACTAGGAACTTTGCCTCCTAAAGTCTAGCTTCTTTAGCCTCTGTAAAGGTTTTATTAGTAAGGAATAGTGTGTTGTTAATCTACAATTCTATAATTCTAAAGCTGTTGCTGTTTGTGTATAATAAGTAGGGGTCGTATATTGACTAGTTCATCCGTAGCTTATTAAGGTGGTGACGGTGGTATATATTAAACTAGTAGTTACTAGCTTCCTGGACACTATATAGCGGTTTAATAGCTCTTAGAATTAATCCGTTCTTTAGTCCGAGTTCTAGTGGTAGGTATATAAAGAAGTCTCTGTTTAGGTAGGTACTGGACTATATATAAGCTTATAAGATGTTACGCAGGTATAAAGAGGCTAGTCTTTTTTCGTTTCCTTATAGGGTTGCCATAAGTACTAAGACAATTCTCTGGCTAACACATTAAATGGTTGGTGATCATATTAGAACTAGATCTTTACCGTGGTTGTTATAGGCTTATATAACCAGTCTAGACTTCTTAAAGGCCTTGTCCGTTCTAGTGTTCTTAATCTTATTAATAAACCGAGAGTTAAAGATTCTAACTCCTTTTAGGACATCTACTATATTAATAAATTTAAAGACACCTTTCTTAAGTAAACCGTTTATCTCCTTGCGTCGTGACTCTGTGAATAACGGTAAGGTACACTTAAAGGCTATAGTATTAGGTTTTATTAGGCTGTTGTTAATAAATATTAATATATCTACAATGTTTTACTAGGACTTTATTAGCGATCGTTATGTCCGTTTTAATCTTTAGGGGGGTATACTAGCTGCTAGTTCCTCAGTCGGTTCCTCAGTTAGTTTCTTAGTTAGTTTCTTAATTAGTTCTTCTTCTAGTTCCTTATTAGGTTTTTCTGGTTTAGGTTATATATATAGCTTTACTGCTATAGTCCTGAAATTGGTAGATCCGCTAGGGAGCTATACCTTATATATCTCTCTGTTGATTCCGAGCAACTTAAATAGGCTAGTCCATTTACCGCTCTGTCTAGTATTGTCTTTGTGCCATATGAGTACTTCTAAGTTAAGGGGGAGGTTGTGGATTATAGTAATAGATAGGCCGTTTTGTTGGTTTAGTGTATTATTAACTTACTTCTTTGCCCTAATCCTTATAATCTCCTCCATTACCTTCTTTATAGCTACCGCTTGCTGTGTAATAGAGGGTGCTGGTGGGTTAAGTTCGCTTATTTAAGGGTAGGCACTAAAGATAAGGAGTGTTTTGACTAGGCCATCTGGGCCAGCTATATCATTGGCGGCTTTTACTGCCATTTATAGAGCCAATTCTTTAGTTATTCCTAAGTCCTATAGCTCCTCTATAATTATCTAGTATGCTTAGCGTAGTATTAGGTAAGCTCTTTCTACCATTCTAATAGACCAGTAAGCTTCCACTGGGACGCTCTTAGTTAATATAGCCATTGCTATAGCGTGCTGTCGAAACTCCTTGCTTACGAAGTTCTTCCTAGCATTATGGGTAATGTAGTTAGGTGGTCTAATATAGGTGTTAATCTAGCATAGTCATAGGATATCCCATATATGTTTCGTGGAGATATTGCATAGCTATCTTGCGGCTTAAAATCTGGTAGCTTTATTAATTACGTAGAGAATAGGACTCCCGTTAATATATATAATATTAATAAAAATAGAATAGTTAAAATTGGAATCTTGGTCTTCTTATAGTGTGAACTTAAACCATCTAGAAGATTTGCCATATTTCTAGCAGTAGGAACAGTACTTAATGAGGTAGTCGATGACCTGCTTATTAATATTATTGTGGCCAGAGCGTTCTAGTACCTTATATAGTTTATCTGCTAATAGGTGTCTAAAGCGACGGTGGAGTTGGCGGAGTTTAGTAGTAGTTAGGTAGTAAGGTTTTTAATTACACAAGTGGGTTATAAATGACTGCAGTGACTCTTTCTATAATAGGAAAGGGTGACTAAATCGGCGAATTACTGGCACTAATTTTGTTGGGGTAACTAGGACGTTCTTAAGGTTATTATAATAGATCTTTAGTATATCCATATCTGCAAGACACAGTAGGAAGGGTGTGTCGGCATTTATAATATAAAACTTAACATTGCCAACTGGTGTATTGACTGTAATAGAGCTAATAGAAGAGGTAGAGCCGATGCTAAACTGGACGTTAATAGCGCCAGCCTTTAAGGTATTAATAACGGTGTTATAGGTCTTCCTATATATAAGGTATTGTCCATAACCTACTATTAATTTCTTTAAGGCTCCTATATTAATTATTACTCCATAGAACTTATTGGAGGTATATTAGCTAGTAGCAACGTAGGCAAATGGGTCTAAGTCGTTGCGGTAAGCAGTTAGGTTGGTGCCGGTAATTATATAGGTAAAGGATCGGTCCGCTAAGTTGGTTACAGTATTAATAGCTCCTTCGTGCTGTATCGTTCTAAAAGAGGTAAGAAATAGTTTGGTCTGTTCCTAAGTTGGAGATAGTAGTAGTAACTTAATATTAATTATAAGGGCTTTTATTGCGTTATCGGTAGATTCTAAGTTAAGTTTATTATTATAATCTATGCCCTCGTACTTAGTAATATATTGCTTAGCGTGTCTATTAAAGCGGCAGTTAAGTCTATCTTTAAACTTCTTCCTTAATTTATTGCATTCTTTTCTTAAATGTTTAGATAACTAGCAGCCTTCCTTATAGCAGATAAAGCAGCGCTTCTTTGATGATGTATATCGTCTAGATAAAGATGGTTGTGTTCTATAAGGCAATTGGGGGTATTGTCTATAGTAGCGGCGGTCGGTAAAGAAGGCTTGGGGGTTCTTACTGTTTAACTTTTTAAATGTTGTAATAGAGGATTATAAGTCATTAATTAGGCCAGTTAAGCTGTTAGAAGGTTTAAAGCAGGCATATTAACACGCTGGTAACTCCTAGTAGGCGTTAATAAGCTTGTTATAAAGAAACTTATCTATGTATAAATCTAAGTTAAAACCATGCTAGAGGTGTCTTAGTTCTTTAATAAGCAACTATAGGCAGTCTAGGGTTGATTTTCTAGTATTCTTGCCTTTACTTATTATAGACCTTAAGGTTATTAAGTTCTATTACCCTAGCATGCCACGCCTGTACTTAGGTCCCTTAAAGTAATTACGTGTGGCGTTATAGATTTGGTTAAACGAAAGGGTTAGGGTGACGTTCTTAAGGTTAGTATAGTAGTAGTTAAGTGCTAAGCCGCGTAACATTGTGGGGTAGGCTTTGACTTTGGCTTCTTGGGGTATATTAGCTCTACTACAGAGGTTATGGAAGATGGTAAGTTTAAAGTCAAAATTGTTATCTTCTTTACTATACTTGTTGTCTTCTGTATACATCTTTATAAGGTTTGTTAACTCTTTGCCAAAACCCTAGCTTGACGGGGCGGGTTATATTAACGAAATAGGTTGTACCAATAAGGTAGATTGTATAGGTAAGATGGGTTGTAGGGTTAGTAAGGTTAAGGTTAGGGTTTTAATAGTAGTTCGTAAGATTAGGTTTTTAGTAGTACTAGTACTGGTACTAGTACTAGCGAAGTTGTTCTTAAGAAGGTAGTTAATTCGTCCTAAATTAAACTTCCCTCTAGTTGCTATATGCTCCCTAATCTTAAGCTTAGTTTATTCTGTAGGATCTTCTTCTTATAAGGTGTTGAGAAGGGCTTCTAGCATTATAGTATTTCTATACTTCTTAACCCATACACCGTGAACTTAGAGGAATTGTTAAAGGTTACAAACAGTAATCTGGTTACAGTCTTTAAAGGTCTATACTGTAAAGGTACTAAAGTCTTCGCGGTAGGTTTCCCATAGGTTATTGTCCTTAAGCTTATATGCTTCGTACTTAAGGAGCTTAAACTCTATAAATTCCTTAATCTCCTTCTTATCAGCGTTATTGGATTATATATTAATTCCCTTACTCCACCTGTCTTGTCCTTTATTAACTTATGCCCTAATGTCTGACATGTCGATTCTTGTAACTCTTGTTAAGGTTCTGGGTAAAAACGCGTAATAAATACAAACTAAGGGGTTCTTATCTTGTTGAGTTCTAAACGCGTAGTAGACGCAAACTAATTAAAATGCGTAATGGACGCGAACCAAGGGCCTATACTGGATAGGGGTTGGTTCTTTAAATACCTAGAAACTGTGTATAAAGAATTAAGGGCCTCTCTTGCGAGATGGGGTTGGTTCTTTAGGTATACGTTAACTAATGCTCCTTAGCAAGTGATCTGGTGGTAAATATGCGTAATGGACGCGAATTAAGGGCCTATACTAGATAGGGGTTGACTCTTTAAATACCTAAGGACTATATATAAAGAATTAAGGGCCTCTCTTACAAGATGGGGTTGGTTCTTTGGATACACGTTAACTAATACTCCTTAGCAAACATTCTTAATAGGTTGCCTCTAGTTAAAAAGGGACTGTTTAAGTTCACCTTTCTTTATAGATGATACGTCTCCTAATCTATAATTACTAATTAGTGTCCGTATTACTTCCGGTAATATATATCGCTATTGTAATAGTATGGGCGGTAACTGATTTTAATTGATGCTTATTAATTCTCCTGTTTTATAGGTGGAATTTAGTGGATTTCCTAAGCTCGCTTAGTTCATATAATCAACCCCTTTTTGACTCGCGTTTGCAGGCAAGTTACCGCAAGTTGCCCTAGATTGCCGTTACGTAACGGCAAGTTGCGATTACATAACTATAAAGACGCAACCTTGATCAGACAGTTATAAAGATTAGACTTAAAAAATAGGAAGATAAGGCTTAATAACGACAGGATAAGAGCTAGGAAGTTAAGATTAAGGAAGAAGCTAATGTAATATTTCTAGAATTATATCACACCGGTTAACTCCATCTACTAAAGCTATTAACTATTCTTGACTTAGGAACTACTCTCTATATCTTTAATAACCTCTCTTATTTTTATAATTTTAGGAAAGCTCTAAGACACAAATATGTCATTGCCGGCAGCTTAAAAGTGCCTATACTAGGCTACGGCAATATTACTATCTAAGTTATAAAACTAGATAAGAGCAAGGGAATCCTACGTCTTAAGGACGTTGCCATTTATATAGACTTTAATACAAACCTAGTATTGTTCTGTCTACTTTAAAAAAATACTACTAGGACAATAAAGGAGATAACAATCTTCTAGTTTAAAAGGATGATATAATCCTATATTAAATAGAAGAACTTTATAGATAACAGATTATTAAATACGTCTGACTAGGAAGTTAATTAGCATTTAATATAAGCCGATTGCTACGCCGTTAACGGAAGCGCAGAGTATTATTAAGAGATATTTATCTAGATGCGAAAGGTAATGTATAACTATAGCATCTGCGTCTAGGTTATCTAGGACCTATAAGCCTTTATTATTTAGATATTAACGCCCTAGGAGTTAAGCTTTAAGGCCCTAAGACGACGGAATGTTAATACTATAGTCTCGCTAAAATTAAGCGTTAGGTTTTAAGAAGGTTCTTAGAATAGAAAATTAATAAACCCTATTTTAACCTTTATATTAACTAAACTAACCTTAAAAAAGCGTATACCGGATTTATATAAGTTATGCTTATCCATAACACCTTCTTAGAAAGATCCTTCTTATATTTTATAATGATGCATAACAAGAAGAAGAAGATACTATAAGTGCTTAAAGATTTCACTTAATGGATTTGTCTAAGGTATAACCTTAAAGTTAACACTATTAGATTAGACAACGAGCTAGGGAGAAGGAGAACCCTTAAATGGCTACGGACGTAAGGGATTATATTTAAGCCTTTGGCGCCATATACCTAAGCACAGAATAGTACCGCCAAACGCTTAGGGGGTGTTATTATTAAGAAAGGACATGCCATAAGAATTGCTGCTAATCTACTACATAATTTATAGAACGAGATAGTTAACTATATAGTATACCTTTGAGATCGAACGCTATAAGAAAGTAATAGATGGAAATCGCTATATAAGAGGTTCTATACCTACCTAGCAAATAGGAGATTAAAAAAACCGTAACTGGCGCACCTAAAAGCATACGGCTATAGGGCGTACGCGATGACGTTAGACGCCCAGCTAAAGAAGAAAAGGCTAAGCAAGCTAGATCTGCAAACCTATATTAGTAACCTTGTCGGCTACAACTCTACCAATATCTATAGGATCTAGATCCTATATAAGGGTATCGTTATCTCTACTAGGGACGTTATCCTCAATAAAAAGATGTTCTTTAACGGTAAGTAAACGGACATTTTAAAGGATCTACACGCCGAATTAGATATGCTAATTAAGAAGATTTAACTCCTTAATACTCTAACTAAGAACAAGGTTCTTTTAGAAGATAATAACAAAGTATTTAAACCGTTAATTTAAAAGGAAGATAATAACATTAATAATAAGCTAGTTTAAGCCTTTAATAAGTTAGTAGATCTTAAGCTTGCAAGAGCTCTTAAAGATGCGTATTGTACACTACCTCTAACAGAAGAAGATAAAGAATCTCCATATGCCTTTTATATTGAGTATCCTATAAAGTTAGATATATAAGGTATTAATTAGGACATTATTAGCCAAGTAGGAGATGGGTTTTACACTTAGGGGGCGTTTAATAACTTGGTTAAAGACTCGTTTAAGAAAGCTGGCAAGAATAGGTTTAAAGACTTTGTTACCAAAAGGATTACCTTAGCCTATTATGGCGCCTTCTTAGCAGGAAGGAAGTTTAACCTTAATAGTTAACTTAACAATAGTAAGCTGAAATCAGGCAGAATACGTAATATTAAATTACATAGGAAGAACTTACCTCCGCCACCTTAGTTAATTAAGGACCTTAATGCACACCCTCTTTAAGATTAGTTCTAAGAGGCTCAATAAGCCCACCTCTAATTTTATTATTAAATGAGGTTGTTTTAAGAAATAGATAAGAAGTACGTAAAGGGACAGCAGGTCCTTAGCTTAATATAGGTGTTTATCTATAAGACGGATAAGTATGGGTTCCTACAAAAATGCAAGGCACGCTTAGTAGTATACGGAAATTAACAGGCCCTAGGAGACCTACCTATAAGAGCTACTACATTAGCGAGTACAACCTTCCGTACCCTGATGGCGATTACCACAAAATTCGACCTGGAGATAACATAGATAGATAAAGTTAACGCGTTTATCCATTGCGATCTCGACGAGGTTGTCTATATAAAGCTACCGCTAGGGTTTAGTAAAGGAAAGACAGATAAAGTACTACGCTTACAAAAAGCCCTTTACGGACTATAACGATCCCCTTTATTATAGCAAAAGAATCTTATAAGCTTATTAAACAAATTAGGTATTAGAGAGGTTCTATAGGAGCCATACATTATGCTAAAAGGAGGAATAGTCGTTTTCTTCTACGTTGATAATATCGTCTTCTGCTACCAAAAGATAGATAAGAAGAAAGCTCAAGAAGCAATTAAGGAGCTAAGTAAGGAATACCAGATAAGTACCCTTGGCGAGCTAAAATGGTTCCTGGGAATCTATGTGCTATGCAATTATAGCCAGAGGCTCCTGTAGCTATCCTAGGAAGCCTATATTAAGAAGATAGCTAACCAGTATAAGATAGATCTTAAAGGGCGTCTTTTAGATACTCCTATGGTAGAATTAGAACTCCTCTCTACTAATTACCAATTGATCTATTTAACGCGTCCGCCCCCTAATATAGACCTATTAGTCTGTTCTATATCCCTACCAGCCTCTATAATGCTATATTAGAGAAAATTAGGTTTAGTACTTTATGCAGCCACTACAACGCGTCCAGATGCAGGCGTACCGCAGACGATGCACTGCTAGGGTAGCTATAGTAGGGGATAGGGGAAGGGGGCTAGCCCGTGTTACCATTAGCGCGTTAAATATAAGGTGTATGGGCGAATTGGTATTTATACCCTATACAGACAACCTCGTAAAAATTTTCCTATAGGAGTAGGTTTACGTAACAAGGTTCACCCTTATAAAATACCATTAGTAAGTTACTTTTAGGGAGAGTACCTACTAATGACTAATTCCCTACCCTTTTCTTAAGCAAGGAGAAGAAATAGGGTACAGAATTGAAAAAAGTCATATAGGGGTAATTGGTAGCTGCTTCCAAGCTAGTAAGCTATTAGGTTTCTCTTATTTTCATATACAAAACCATTTTATTAAAATTAAAGTCTATCTTTTAGAGCGCTTTTTCTACTCTAAGAACGGCAGAATACGACAGAAATAGATAAAATAGCCAGGATTTCTTTTATGCGATCTTCTTGGTATAAACTGGACCATAGTAAGCAAAATACCAGAACGGAAAACACCAATAGGCTAGAGCTCCCCTAGCATTTTAAAACGGGCCAGAGTGTCCACTTAGCTACTAGTACATGTTAAGCTGCCTAGAAAGGATTCATGTATATAGAACTATAGCGCCATAGCCTAGAGGCTGCATGCGCAGTATTGTACGTAGTATAATACAATGGATATAAAATATAAAAAAACGCGTCCAGATATTGCTTTTACAGTATTACAGCTGGCAAGGTTTAATTAAAACCTAGGCTAAGAGCACTATTGAGCGGTAGACAGAGTTATCTAGTACCTATATAGCATAAGGAGTAGAGCAATCTACTATGGAGGAGATAAGGAAGGAATAAATGGTAGAGGGAGAGATAAAAGAATACATAACCAAGGACAAGACGACGGAGACGGTAGAAGTAAAGCGCAATTATTTATCTGTGCTAGCGATGCATTATTTACAGACAACTCCGTTAACAGAAAGAGCTTATAAGGATATATTATAAAGCTATTTAGGGGGCCGATTGCCTAGAGAGTAAATAAGTAGGGTATGGTTATAACATTAAGCACGGAAGCTAAGTTGTTAGCCCTATTATAAACAGCAAAGGAAGCTATCTTTATTAGCAGGCTATTTAAAGCAAAATAATATTAAGGTTGAACAATCCCTTAATTATTAAATATAATAACACCTAGACACTCCAACTAATTATAGAAGACATGGTAAAGCTAATTATAAAGCTCTAATATGTTAATATCTATTAACACTGGCTGCGTTAAGAATATATAATGAACCAAGTATAATTTTAATAGACAGCAATAAAGGAGATAATTGCTAATGGACTTATAAAGGCCCTGCCCAAGCAGAGGTTTTAAAGCTTTGTTAATATAATTAAAATAGTAGATATTAAGGAGCGGCTAAATAAGAAGAAGTAACTGGAGGATCTAAGGGACAGTATTAGAGCAAGACGGAAGGATTTAAATAAGATTACGGTTTAATTGACTTATTAATGGATACAAGAAGGTAGTTAGCTTTGACCTTAAAGAGCTCAAAGCTAAGGGGGTGTATTAGATAATCTATATTCTCTAAAGGTGTGGGTTACGTGCACGAGTCACGTGCACGGAGCCCGTGCACTGTAAAGTCTCTTCGTAGCTCAAAGCCCTAAGGACATTAATTAACGATTAAGTTAAGATCATTAATTAATTAACCCATTTTATTAATGAACTACTCTATACAAACTTCGTGACATCTATAGAACTACCACCTAAAGCTTATATAAGCTGAGATGCGTAGTACCTAAGATCGCGATATTATTTAAGACCTATAAGCCTATAAGGCACTTACTAATAATACGCGTTAAGAAATCGAAGACAACCTCCGTGTGTCTAAACGCGATATTTAATAGTTAAAGAAAGCTAAGATTATACTTATTACTATAGTTACTAAAAAAGAGGGCATAATTAAAGACCTGTAATCCTAGCTTAATAAGCATATTTGCAATAACGCCAGATACCTCTCTACTGCATATAACGCTACCTAAATCTCTATACCCATAGTGTTACAGAGCGAGCATAAGTGGTAATAATATATAGTGAAGTAGATATTATTAAGCTATGTATATAAACTGCGTAATAAAGTTAAGACATTATATAAGGAAAGAAAGTAAGGAAACGGGAAGAAAGGGTATATATTATAAATTTAGTTACTTAGTTAATATATATACAGAGCAGAATAGGATTTAAGTAGCGGTCCTAGCAGAACTTAATAGGATTTAGTAGACTTAGTAAAATATAGCAGGATGTGGCAGATTGCCATTAGATTGCCATTTCGCAGTTAGTCTCTTTTTACTACGTTAGTAGAAATTAGTGGATATATATAAGGTATTACAGAGGTGTCCCATAACAGTACCCCCTATTTAAACTCAAGCTTCTGCAAGATAGGGCTATAGTAGTTCTAGGTAGAGTTTGTAAAAGTCTTCTATAGCTTATATAAGTCCTATAGAGTTAATAGGTTCCTATATAGGCTTAGTAAAGCCTCTCTATTTTACAAGGTATATATATTTGCGTTTCCATTTATCGTACTTAATATTATTAACTCTTTTAATAAAGTACTTATCCTTACTATCTACTTTAACTAATAGGGGAGGGTCTTAGATCTATTTAGGCAGGGCATCTAATATAGGGGCAGTAGGGTAGAGGACTAACATATAGAATATAGGGTGGAATTTAATTATATTAGGGAGCTTTAGTTAGTAGGCATAAGGAGAGACAACCATCTTAACTTTATAAGGGCCGGCGTTCTTCCAATTAATTTTCTTAGTAGGTTATTTTATATTTAGATTTCTTATATCTAGCTAGACAAAGTTGCCAATTTAGTAGGCCAGTGCTAGGGTTTAATTCTTATTTACTGCGGCTTTATAGACAAATTGGGCCTATATTATTTTATTAGTAAGGAACTCTTATAGTTCTTCCAGCTTCTTTATAAATTTGTTTGCTTCTGCAACTTATAAGGCGTAATAAGCTAGGCAAGGAACGTTACTAAAGGGTTTAAAACCCATTTGCGGATACTAGCTATAGTTAGCTAAGAATGGGGAGACCTTTGTAGTTTCCAAGATGGAGTTATTTATGGTAACCTTGGTAAATGCAAGCCAGTCTATCTAGTCATCCTATAAATATAATATATATATCTAAATATACTGTTCCATTATAGCATTTATATATTCTATTTAACCATCTGTTTCTAGGTAGTATGCTATAGATAATAGTGCTTTAATATAGAGTTAGGTAGTTAGTTCTTTCTAAAATACAGAGATAAACTGGCTGCCTTTATTAGAGATAATCGTTTTAGGGAGTCTGTGGAGTTTCTATACGTAGTCTAGGAACAGTTAAGCAATAATAGGCGCTAATATATTAGGGTAGGCAATTAAGTGTTTTATCTTGGATAGTTGGTCTATAACTACTATAATGTTTATACAGCCTTTACTTATAGGGAGCTTAATAATAAAGTTAATTAAGATATCCTTTTATCTTTAGTCCGAAATAGGTAGTAGCTTTAAAAAGCCATTATATATCTTATATAAAGCTTTGGCTTATTAGCAGGTATAGCAGCTAGAGATATACTTTTATATTATATTATATATATTTGGCCAGTAATATTCTTATTAGAGTAGTTTTAGGGTTTTTCCTTAGCCTAGGTAACCGGCTACTAGTAGGTTATGTATATATTTAAGGAGCTTAAGCTTAAGTTTATTATAGTTAGGTACAACTAGGCGGTTCCTGTAGTATAAGCGGTCTCTATAAGCTTTACATTTACTTAAAGAAATCTTTTTAGAGCGTTTAATGCCACCTTAGATTAGCTTAAGCATCTCTTAGATAAACTCGTCATTTAGGTATTTATTAACTATTGTCTATTTAATTAATTAATCAGTTATTTTAAGGATGTGTGTTATAACGTCTTTAATAGGAGGGTTAAATAGCTTGGAGTAAAGCAGGGTTTAATTACAATAGGCATATACTTCTTCCTATGCTGGCATATCTTATAAATATTAGGTTAAGGCATTAAGTTTTTAACCTTGGACGCCTAGGCGGTATATAATTAAGAATTGGAAATAAGACAGATATTCTAACTAGTGGGCTTAATAATAACTTAGCTGTTTTATAGTTGTAAAGTACTATAGATTCTTATAGTTGCTAAGGACCTTAATCAGAAATCCAGTGCCTTCTAGTTTGGGTTACCATTATTTAAAATATCTAATAATAGCCAATAATTCCTTATTATAGATCTTATAGTTATATTTAGCTAAACTTAATTATTTTAAGAAGTATGCTATAGGGTGCAGTACTCCTTTCTTATTATACTAGAATAGAATACCTCCAGTAATATAGTTAGATAAGTTAGCTTCTATAACACTCTTTTAGTTTAGGTTAAAGTATTAGAGTATAGGTGTAGTAGTAAATATAACTTTTAAGTAGGTAAAGGCCTTTTTATATTCCTTATTAAAGATAAAGGCTTTATTCTTTTAGGTTAAAGCTATAAGGGGTAAAACTAGGGCGGAGAAGTTATTAATAAACCGTTAGTAGAAGCTAGCAAATCCTATAAAAGCTCTTACGTCTTTAATATTCTTAAATTCTTACCAGTTTACAATTGCTTCAATCTTCTTTAGGTCTATTTATATACCATTTATAGAAATAATAAGTCTAAGGTATAGAACTTCCATTTTATAGAACTTATATTTATCTATATTTAATTATAGGCTAGCTCCACATAGGGCTTCTAGGATAAGGTTAATATATTTCTTATATTTAGCTAGGTTATTACTATATACCAGAATATTGTTAATATAAGTAGTACAAAAAATGTCTAGATAAGGTTATAGGGTATTATTTATAAAGTGTTAGAATAAACTTAGGGCGTTTATAAGGCTAAACGGCATTACTAAGTATTTAAATAGTCCGTATCTAGTACGGAATGCAGTAAGCCATTTATCTCCTTTTGTAATACGCAGGCGGTTAAATACATAGATTAGGTTGAGTTTTATATAGTAGCGAGCCTTACTTAATTAGTTTAATGTCTTTTAAATTAATGGGAGTAAGTACTAATTTTTAATAGTAATAGCGTTAAGAGCTTAGTAGTCCATATAAAAGCGCAGACCGCTACTAGGTTTCTTAATAAAGATTATAGGTATAGCTATGGGCGAAGAGCTTGCTCTAATAAATCCTTTACTAAGGTATTTGTCTAAGTACTTCTATAGCACTTAGAGTTTGTTTTAGGGCATTTTATATAAAGGTCTAAATCCTAGCTATTTTCCTTCTTTAAGTATAATCTTATGGTTATATAGTTAGTGCTCTGCTAACTTATTAGCTTTCTTTTATAAAAATACTTCTAGATACTTATAGTGGCATATTAGTACTTTTATAGTAGGGTTAGTATATTTTTTAGTACTAGGGCCTTTTTAATATCGGCTATTATAACTATAAAGATTATATATTTAGGTTTCCTAGCGAGTTGTGCTAATAGGGTAGCTTTAATTATATAGATATCTAAGGTGTTAAGCGGGTTTAGGTTATTCTTAGTTTCTTATATAGCTTCTTATTTGGCTTTAGGTTTAGTATTAGACTTAGGTTTAGTTTCTTTAAGTATCCTTTTTATAGTAGAATACTAGTTCTTTTAGTACTTTTATATATTAAGCTTAAGCTTCTATTTGGTTTAGGGTATAGTAGTTAAAGTCAGTTTATATAGTCTAGTATAGTTTTTAGGTTCTTAGTAGACGTTAGTAGAAATCTTATATTAGTGGAATTTAGTAAAATTCTTAGGTTGGTGGAATTAGGTGGACTTTTTAGGTATAGGGTAGATGTTGGTGGAAATTTTAGACTAGTGGATCTTAGTGGATTTTTTAGATTTTAGTTTAGGGCTTAAGTAGCGAGTTATAAGGCACTTTTATTTATAACGGGAGGCGGTAAATAGAAGCTTAAGGTTGTTCTAATTAATGGTTACTTTATATAGCTTTATCTAGGATTATTTAAAGATTACTAGGTAACCTAGGGTAGTAATAAAAAGCCTAATTAGTTCTTTATGGTTTAGGTATTAAAGTTTTAGGAATACCACATAGATAATATAACCTAAGATAGTGTGTTTACTATTAAATCTAAATATATTAATATGCCAGTTAAGGGGTATTAGGGTAAACCTATTGTTTTATATAAAGATCTTACTAATAAATCCTATACCGCTAGCTCCTGTATTAATTAGAACTTAAATATTAGCCTATTAACCTTTCTGCTAAAGATGGCAGTTAACGGTTATACTATAATCTTAATAGTTAGGTTTTATAACATCTAATATATTTAATAAGATCCTATAGCATAGCTGTTCTAAAGAGCAACTTAACTTTAGAATATACCTTTTAGTAGCAAGCGGGAAGGGGTTTCTATAAAATATTAGTTATGACTTTGTCCTTATAAGTGGTGCTTATTAAATATAGGGCTAAAGCTAGGTAAGAATTAGGGGCGGTAACTAGAGGATTAATATGGTAAACGGCTATTAGTGTTAGCCATTTATAAGTTATATTAAGGTATAGGGACAGAGCAGTATTTTAAGATATAATCCTTACTTCCGCATTTAAAGCAAAGGCTTAGCTTAATGCGTTATTCTTATTTAGGGGACCCTAGTAGAGCGTATCCTAGGGTCCCTATATTAATATCTATGGCGTTAGGGTGCTTAGGCTAAGATAATAACTTAGTAAATATTTATGGAGCTGTCATATTGTATTAGGGAGTAGACTTTGGTGTTAGGCGTAGTATATTATTATACCGTTTATTAATAATGTTTATATAGGCGTTAAGAGCTTCTAGTAGGTCTATACCTATTAGGGAGGTTTTTAGTTTAGGGCTTAGGGACTTAATAAGGCTGTTAACTAGTACGGAGTTATTCTAGCCTATTTTCTTTACGTAATAGTTAAATTTGGAGGAGTATACTAGGAAGCTTTTTATTTCTTAAGTTATATAGTTTATCTTCCTCTAAGTAGTAGCTTAGTGGTTTAGGTTACTATATATAGCTTTAAGAAGTATAACTAGACTTTATACTAAGTTTAGTTAAAGGGGTTTAATAAGGTTAGCTATGTCTTCTTCTAGTTAACTTAAGGCGTAGCAGAGTTAGTTAGCTTTAGTTAAGTAGCAGTTAGCATTACCAGTTAGCTTATTTTTAAGCTGGCTTAGGAATAATTAGAGTTCTTATTATTTGCTAGTAAATATTAGAGAGTCTAATAGTTATTTGGAATATTATAGTGTGGTAGTTAGTTTAGGGTAAATAGCTACTATAGGTTTAGGACTCTTATCTTATATATTTGTCTTTAGAGAAGGTATTTAGTCTTAGGGCCCTAGTGTAGACATCTTGGGGGTGCGGGCTTCTTCTTGGGGGTCCTTGGTTGTTTACGGGTGTTATGCTTTTTATTTAGCTTATTATTAAGTTAAAGTGGCTTAGTTTTATATAAGGGCGTCTATAAAGGACTTCTATGTCTTTACTAATTATTTTTAGAGTATGGATATAATGCCAGCGGCTATTATAGGGGCTTTAGGGTTATTCTATATTTTGGAGAGTAGTATATAAGGTTAACGTAATATAGTATTATAGAGTAAGCATAAGCGGTAATTGTTGGTCACACAGGGTGACTCACCAATAACGGCTACTTGAGTAGGTTATAGTGATGTTAGTTAAAAGCTTAATATGTTTAGAATGAGGAAAAGTAAGGAGCTTAAGACTCCTCGCCACGCTAGTGCTATGGCGTCACGTGACGACCGCTTGCCTTATTCCCAACACTGGCAACTCTTCTTTTGTGGTTGCCATCTATATACAAATACTGCTTGGCTAGCGTAATAAATATTAATCCTCCTTACTTACTATTGCTATTGTAATATAAGTCTCGCTGTCCTAAAATTTGTATTTTAGCACGTGGTGCTTTCTTGCTTGGAGTTATAGGTGCATATCGTATTAGGGCCGCTAAGGCGCTAGTTATAAGCGAGCTAATAGCGATTTTCTATCCTAGGGATGGAAAATCCTAATTAGCTAGTTGGAATTAGGGTCTACAGATTATTATACTCCTACTCCCTTTTAACCCAACCTTTAACCCATATACGTAGAGTATTTATGTTAACAAACGTTTCTAGAGCCTTATTTAGGTTTGCCTTTATTATTATATCTACTAGGTTGTCTTGGCTATTAATCTATTAGATCTTAAAGAGTTCTTGCCGTTTATAGAATTGCCGAAGTGCTATAATATCAATTATAAGGCGCTTCTCCTTTATAGTACTAAGCTTAACTAAACACTTATAGAGGGAATATAAGTCAGTGCATATAATTATAGGGATAATAGGGAGTTTAAGTTAATCTATAATTATCTTTAGGGTAGTTCCAATTGCAATTACTATGTTAACTCCGCTAACCATTCTATATATCTCTAATGCTAGAACGCTTCGGGTAACGCGCTTACTCTTAATTAAGCTCTAATAGATAAGATTGCCGTAGATTATAAAGTCATTCTCTCTAGTAGATTTATTTATAATAATAATTTTATATCCTAACTAGGAGCTAAAATCTTTATTATTTACAAACGATCTATTAACAAATATAAAGAGCTTAGCGGTAGGAAGATTAATAGGCATATAGAGTAGTCCCTAATTAAGATGGTTTATTTGCCAGGAAAGACACTTATTTAGGGTAAGAATGTCATCCTTAGTTGGTTCCTGGTGTTAAGCGGCAATAAAGAGATTAAATAAAGCCTTAGGTTAACAGATAGAAGTAATATAAGCTCCGCGAGCATATTGCTCCACGTATCCTTACTTTAGAGAATTAATATCAATAACGTTGATCTTCTTACCTTGATCTTTCTGGCGCAAAGCAATAGAATCTTTATTTAGGGAAAGGATGCATTTATTAAAAAGTAATAGTGTTATTAAATTAAGCTTTTCCTTTGGCTTTGCTATAAGATTTGCCTTTACTAGCTTATCTTCTTTAAGAGCTAAGAATTGGTTATCTCCTAAGATAATTATATTATTGGTTTATATGCCAATGATTCCAAATGGAGTTCCCGTGGTTATAATAAGGAAGCATAGGTTGAATATAGAAGTAGTTATTAAAAGCTTCTCTTTATAGTGCTTGCTATAGGTAGCCCACCAATAAGTTCCTACCTCTGCGATTCTATATAATGGCTTAAGCACAACCATAATCGTATCTTTAGGATATTGGTGGCAAATTTGCTCTGGAAGGTATGCTAATATTAAGCGCTAAAGGTACATCTCTAATTGGGTATAGGCCTGAGTAATATCTTATAAATAGACCGCTATTCTATTTTTTATTAAGGAGGGAGCTAGTGCAAGAATAACCCACTAACTAGCTTGTTGAATTATAGGAGATTATATAAGAATTACCTTCTTACTATTATTGTTGTAACCTTAGATAACAAGCCTTAATTTCTTAAATAGGGTGTTAGTAGCTTTGCCCTTAATCTTATTAACTATTCTTAACTTAAAGATGCGAACTTTATTAAACTTAGTAGGGTTATACTTCTTAAATTTAAAGACTCCTTTTATAATAAGACCATTAATCTCCTGCTTGTTGGATGCTTAGAAAGGAGCTCCTGGGGTTATAATACGACCTTCCTTTTAGAGCTGTTTTACAAGCTTAAAGTTAGCCTTCTCCTTAGCTGTTATAAAAGCCATTAATAACTCAACTCTATTCTTAATAGCGGCAACGAATTGCTCTTTAAAATTAATAAAATGTTGGCGATTTTGTGATCCCTTCAGGCGACCTCTACCGCGTTATAGTTGCGGCGTATCTACTATAATTGTATTAGAATTGTAGTCGCCTTCTAGAGCATGTTAATTATAGTTCTCCTCTAGGGCATCTTCTAGGGCATCCTATAAAGGCTTAAAACTGTTATCTTTGTAGTAAGGCTTAATAATAGTTAAATGGAATTAAGTGGGTCCGTAAGGCATATAAATAGTGCAAGTTTAACCATTAATTGTAATAAGTTAATATAGGCCTAACTATTCTCCCTTTTTACGCTATACGCGTACCTTAGACTGGAGTGGCAGATTAAGCATAGTTAAGGTATTTAGGCCATTTCTTATTCCTAGTGCGTCGTTGACCTGGCGTATAGCATAGAGACGTTAGACCTCCTTTATTACTTTGCAAATAGCCTTAGCCCGTTACACGGTAGAGGGAGATGGTAGAGAATCGTTAGTTATTTAAGGGTAGGCGCTAAAGACTAGTAATATAGGTACGAGTCTATCTAGGCCAGCAGAATCGTTAACAGCTTTAACAGCTATTTATAAGGTAAGTTCTTTACTAGCGTTCTTTAGTTCTAAAGAGATAATCTTATATACGCGGCGTAATAGCGTATAATATTACTCTACTTTTCTAATACTATTATGTGCCTTAATAGGGACTTCCTTGACCTTAATTGCCATTGCCTTTATCTATTATTAAAACTCTATAGATAAGAAGTTCTTTCCTATATTATAGATAATTTGGTTAGGGGGTCCTTAGTAAATATTAATCTAGTATAATTAAAGGGTATCCCATACGTTCCTAGCTGATATATCCTTTAAGAAACGTGCGGCTTGGAAGGAGGTTAAGAAGTTAATAACTTAGAGTACTAGCTTGCCGCTAAGATATATAACGTTAACGATAATACAGAAGTTAAAGTTGTAGTTATCTTTAAGGGTGAACTTAAATTGGCTAGGGGACTTTTGGTTTATTTAGCAGTAATAGCAGTACTTTATAAAATGCTTAATTGCCTTGACCTTAACTTTATGGCCTACTTGCTGAAGAACCCTAAGTAATTGGTAAACGGATAGGTGGCTAAAACGACGGTGTAGTTAATATAGCTCTAACTTAGTTAAGTGGCTTTAAACAACACTCTTTTCTAGTTAATAAAGGAGCAACTAGGGGTAACCCTATTTGTATATAATAGGCACCCAATTATCTCCCTAAATAAGTATATTCTTAAGGTTATTAAGTTTGACGCCTAATTTATCTATATCTCCGATGTAAAATAGAAACGGGGTGTTCGCGGGAATAATATAGAAAGTAATGTACCCTAAGGGGATTTTGACCTTAATTGTGCCAAGAGAGATTATAGTACCCTTGCTAAAACAAATTATATATTGGCCTGCTGTTAATTAGTCGATCTAAACAGAGCTATTAAGCTGCTAAAGAGCTTAAACTTAAGGTTCTCCTACTATAGATACTCCTGCGGCTCTAGTATCTGGCATAATACTATAGAAGACGTTTGCCGAGTATCTGTTATTAAAGGAGAATGTAAAACTCTTCTTTGGCTTATTAAAGATGTCTAACTTCGTGATAGCATGGAGCGTGGATTAGTTATTAAGAACAGTAACGGTTTATATACCATCTACCTTACCATACTTAGTGAAGTATTGGTTGGGAGAGTAGTCCTTAATTTCCATATCTATAAGAAGCTGTTTGGCCTTATTAGCCTTACCCTTAAGATCCTTTACGCCTTTATATTAAACTAGGAAGCTTTGGAAGTAGGCTATAGTAACTTTATAATTTCTAACGTTTCTTATACTCTGGCGAAACTTATTATATGCCTCCTTTTGCTTATTAAGAGAATGTCTAGTTAACTAGCAATTTGGTTTCTTATAAACGTAGCACTTCTTCTAGTAATTACTTTGGAATAAACCTTTATAAGGAACTCCACCTTTACCTTATAGTTGTTAATTGTACCCTCTGCCGTATTGCCTACCACGGCTACTATATGTTTGATCAGTCCAGTTATAATTATATTAGTCAGGCGGGTTAATTAAAGTAGGTTAGAGTTAGGTGTTAAATTGCTATACTTCTTAAGAGCGTAGAGCGGTGCCAATAGAAGATCTTAATTAAGTATATACTCCTTTATAAGTATTTGCAGGATTAAAGAGAGCAAGGTTATATTCTTTAATGCCTTAGCATACGCTAATAACTTAATTACATAGGCTAAAATCCTCTTAATATAATTTAGATAAACTATACTAAATCATCTAAAGTTAATTAAAGAGCTTTTAAAGATAATTAAGCTGAGGGATACCTAGGTTTGTAGCAATAATTCTTAGAAAGGTAGTCTCTCTCTATTCTAATATATACTGCTGCTTATTCTCTTCTGTTTTAAAGTGGCATCTTAACTTATATATTATGCGGTTGAAATCGTATCCTTTTCCTGCTAAATAATTATAATAGAAGGTACTAGCTCGGCCCTTAAGCATAATAGAATAGGCGTTATGGTATTTATTAGACTCTATTCCTACCTTCTAGCAATAGTTGTAGAAGATACATAGTTTCGAATTAAGAATATTATATAATTTCCCACTAAACTTCTTCTTCTAATCTAAATAGAGCTTCGTAAGCTCTATAAGCAATTTTAAACTACCTCCAATTTAAGATTAAGATGGAGGAGGTGGGAGTTGCATTACAGGCTACAGTGGGGACGTAGGTCTAGTTAGTGGGGTCTAAAGGCTATTAGATCGCGAAGTAGGGGGATCTTATACTTACTAAAGGGCAGTAGTCAAAGTTGCGGGTTAAATTGGTTAATATAGGGGAGTTAAAGATGGAGGTAAAAGCGTCTCTAATAGTATATTACTTAGGTTCCATCGTGAATTAAGCTTCCTTATAGTGCGTAGTTGGTGCTTAATCTCTTATAGAGTCCATTTATGCTCTTCTTTTACGTTAATAACTTACTCCTAAATATTATCTCTAATAGCACCCCTATCCATAGGTATAAACACTCTATTCTCCTATAGGAAGTTACGGAAGTCCTATATAATATCCTTGTTTGTAGGAGCCTATATTTCCTTTATCTATCCAACAAAGTCCTCCTTTATACAGTACTATAGCATGGTGTTGTTGTATTCGCTGTCTTTGTAGTATACTATACGGTGTAATAAGAATCTGTTTAAGTCTTATTAATTAATATCTTTAGGATTAATTATGGTGGTTTTTTATATCTCTGGGTTAATGTCGTCCTTGTACTTCTTTGGGTAGGTTAACGCCATAATAGCTGTTATTAAAGATTGTTTAACGCGTTTTAATAAAAATTAAGGGAAATAAAGGTTATTTAATATGTAGTTAGGTAGTAATCGTGATCCTATAGTCTACGAAGGTACACCGAAGGTATTAAAATGGTTGTTTTAACGCGTTTTGGACGTTGACTTGGGACCCTAGGTTTAGTAACACTTTTAACCTAAAGTACTTAACCAAATCTTCGTAAACATGGTTGTTCTGTATAATAGATACAACTTGGTATCTCCTAGTACTTAGTAATACTTCTATTACTAGTTTTCCGCAAGTCTAAGGTAGCATAGTATCGCCGGGATCCATTCCATATGAGCGCATATGGCACCCCTATATAAGACTGTCTCTTCTATTTGAAAACCTAGCTGCTCTATAGTTAACTATATATTCAACCACTAATCAGTATTGGTTATATAGGGTAACTCACCAATAACGGCTACTTAAGTAGGTTATAGTAATGTTGGTTAAAAGCTTAATATATTTAGAATAAGGAAGGGCGAGGAGCTTAAGACTCCTCGCCATACTAGTGCCGCGGCGTTACATAACAACCGCTTGCCTTATTCCTAACAGTAATAATATATAGCGAAGTAGATATTATTAAGCTATATATATAAACTATATAATAAAGTTAAAATATTATATAAGGAAAGGAAGTAAGGAAATAGGAAGAAAGGGTATATATTATCAATTTGGTTGCTTAGTTAATATATACACAAAGCAGAATAGGATTTAAGTAGCGGTCTTAGCAGAACCTAGCAGGATTTAGTAGACTTAGTAAAATATGGTAGGATATGGCAGATTGCCGTTAAATTGCCGTAAATTGCTATTAGATTGCCGTACATTGCCATTAAATTGCTATTTTACGGTCGGTCTCTTTTTGCTGCGTTGGTTAAAACTAGTAAATATATATAAGATATTATAGAGGTGTTCTGTAACACCTAGTAACCTTACCTACTTAATACCTAATAGAGGGTTAGCCCTAAAGTAGTAATAATAAAAGCTATAACAATTAAATATAAGCCGCTGCTATAGGATCTAATATATATTACCCTAATTCCCTAATCTTCTAGGAAGACCGCAAGGAATATAGCTACTAGAAGATACTAAGATTGGCTACATTATTAGGCGAATAAAGGGTATACTATTTAATAGACTCTTTACCTAATAGGAGACTAATAGCCCTTAGAAGTGGCAGTCTTACTAAAAAGTCTTTAATAATCTTAACCTAATATACTAAGACTATAACCTACTGGCCACTAATTAAGCTAAACTATATACCCTAAAGATAAGCCCTACTGAATTATTTAATAAGTTCTATATTAAATTCTAGGAATATACCAGAGCCCTTACTTAAGACGATATTAAAGACTAGGAAGATCTCCTTAAAAAAGTTACTTATTGCCTTAGTTATATAGCCGCCAGCCACAACTATAATAATGTTTATAATATAGTAGCAGTCCTATAGAAGATTAAATAACAACTAAATTAGATTGCTACTGCTAATCCTTACCTAAAGACCTCCCTATAGAAGCCCTCTGGACCTACTAAACTTATATATACTAAGCCACTAACGCCTACTACTTTAAATACCACTAGAGCCAATATTAACCTCTCTATACTAACCTTTCCGTAAAAACTCCTCAATAGAGAGTTCGAGCTACTCTAGAAACTAGGACGCTGCTATAAATGCCGTTAAGAAGGCTGTTACTATAATAACCCAAACTGCCTAATAGCTAGGTTTAGTAGCTGCCGCCTAACACCTAGCCTAGTACCTTAAATACCAAATACATTACTATATGCTACTACCATATAAGACAAAGACGTAATAATAGCAGTAGAGTTAAATATAGAAATAGAAAACGCTAAGTTCTAGCCCTAAGTTATAGGTTAGGACGCCCTAATAATAAGGGGATCTATATATCGGCCTGCTTAATAGATAACTTAGTAAAGATAAATAGACGGAAATAGATAGCTTTACCTATAATAGGAATTACTATTAAAAATAATATAAAAGCTATTCTATGATTAATTGCAGAGCTACTAATAAATTTATAGACACCTAATTTATATGTACTTACAACCTATTTACCTTACCCTTTACTAAAGCCTGTGCCCTATAACTTACTAATAGTAGTTATACCGCATAGAAGATTACCTATATAGTATAACTCCACCTAGATATAAATGGGCACTGGAAAGAGCTCTGGGCCTATATTATACCACTTACTAACTACCCTATTATCCTTAGAATAAACTGGCTTAAATAATATAACCCTACTATTAACTAGAAAAAGAGAGAAGTAACCTTTAACTCTAAATACTATAAAGAGACTTGCCTAGGACATAGCCTAGCCACCTCTATTTACTCCCTAGGATATTAACCTAAGGAACCCTTTATTACCCCACCTATAACTAACTACTACTATATAAGTGCCACGGCCTTCTGCCGTATAGCACGTAGGAAAAGCTAGGCCGTTGCTATAGCCTTTTAATTATAACTATATAAGCTTAATAAAGAACAGAACTATGTACTTTATAGTAATAGGATAAACATAATTAACCTTTTAGAAAATAATGCCCCTGTAGAACTCTATATACTTTTACCTCTAGACTTTAAGAGGTTTATAAAGCTTAAAAAAGGACTTTCCAATAAGGAACTCCATAAGCTCCTCCCTAAGAGGTACTATAACTTTATTAATATATGCTTACAAAAGAGCGTAGATATACTCCCCCCACATTAACCTAATAACTATGCTATTAATATTAAATAAGGAAAAACGCTACCCTATAAGAGACCCTACCTAATATTAAAAGACAAACTTTTAGTTATTAAAAAGTATATTAATAAGCACCTTAATAAAGGATTTATTTATCCCAGTATGTCCCTAGCAGCTGTCCCTATCCTCCTTACTAAGAAGCTAAAAGGAGGTATTTAATTCTGCGTTAACTGTAGAGAACTTAATGCTATTATAATTAAGAACTAATACTCCATACTACTTATACGTAAGACTTTTAAGCGGCTTAGTTAAGCTAAAATCTATACTAAGCTTAATATTATTGCCGCCTTTAACCGCCTCTAAATATAGGAAGATAATAAATAGAAAGCCGCATTTACATTACGCTTTAGCTAATTTAAATATACTATTATGCCCTTTAGCGTATATAACGGCCTAAGTAGCTTTTAAAGCTATATTAATAACGCCTTATAGGACTACTTTAATGACTTCTTCTCTGCGTACCTAGATAATATACTTATTTACAGTAATAACCCCTTTAAGCATACTAAGCGCATTTAAAAGGTCCTATAGCGCCTTAGGGACGCAGGACTTTATATTAATTTAAAGAAGTGCAAATTCTTAGTTATAGAAGTAAAATACCTTAGACTAATTATTACTATTAAGAGTGTCCGTATAGACCCTAAGAAGGTATATATAATTACTAAATAGCAAACCTCTAACTGCATTAAGGATGTATAAGCCTTCCTTAGTCTTGCTAACTTCTATTAAAAATTTATATACAACTTCTTAGGTGTTATAGCACTACTTATAGTAATAATGTAAATAAAGAGCCTTTTCGCAAAAGGAAGAAAAACACATCTATATTTTATCTGGACGCCTAAATATAAGAAGGCGTTTTAAGACCTTAAAGACGCTTTTACTAAAGTACCCATCCTAGCTTACTTTATACTAGGATAATAACTCTATCTCAAGACTGACTCTTTAGACTACGTTAACGCTAGCATCCTTTTCTAAATAGGTAATAACGGTCTCCTCTACCTAGTTGCATTTTATTTATTTAAGCTTATACTATAAGAATATTACTACAAGATCTATAATAAGGAACTTCTTATAATTATATAAGCGTTTAAGGAATTTTAACTGAAACTCTCCTTAATAGAACCTAACTAGCTAACCAAAGTCTTTACAGATTATCGCAACCTTAAGTACTTTATAACTATAAAATAGCTAAACTAATGTCAAGTACGCTAGAACGAGTTTCTCTTTAGTTTTAACTTTAAAATTATATATAGGCTAGGAGTATAAGTGTATAATTACAGCACCTGTCGTACCGAACGCGTGCTTACGCGTATAGTACACCAACTACGCATTTACGCGTTCGGTGCACCAACCACCCGCTTACGCGTCTAGTGCACCCCTAAAGCACTAACTAATTAGGGGGAGGTCGCATCAGTATATAGACTACGTAGTCTGCTTTAATACAAGAGAAAAGTCACCATCCAAACAAGCATATGATACTACATGTATTTCGTGCCCGTGGATACGACTCACTCGTGCTATTAAGTTAGTACGAACACTGATTAGTGAGCGCGCATAGATTAGCAATTACTTGATACCTCCCCCCGAGTAATACACACGACAGCGACCACCTATTTAGACTCCTAGTACGACCTGCTAGAAGGTCGGAAGTTGGGGATTACGGACTTATCTCTAACTCTGTATACTTATTTAAGTCTTAGTACGGTTTACTAGAAGTTATAGACGCGAATATAGACCTATATGGAACCCCTATCCTTAACCCCCTCAAACCTTAAACCTCTTTAGACCTTTTGCGGAAACCCCCTACCCTCCTACAAACTATTATGGACCCGTTAATTAATTTTACAGACCGTTATAAGACCTCCCCCACCTGTTATAAGCTGCTACCACCCGCTACGCACTATACTATACTATAATATGGCAGACATCAGCAAGTAAGTTAGCGAAGGTTAAAAGAAGTGGAGACAAGGAGTTAACGTTACGTCTATAAATAATATTAATAATTACATTAGTTTCAAAATCCTTAAATACAAACACTTTAAGCTTATAAATAACAACCTATAGGAGTAATACTAGGAAGACTTTATAGACTTTATAGAAGCTATTTTTAAGACCTACAACCCTATTACTATTTATAAACTACAAACCCTTTTACGTAACCAAGGTGTATAGGTTAAAAGGAATAAATGAGTTACTATTGCACAGTCCTTATATAACATAATACATAAGAAGGACTAAATAGAATGGACTAAAGAGGAAATCCTAGACTAGTTTTAAAAAACTAAGGAACTCTTTACTTCTTCTAAACTTAATATAATCGCTGGCCTTATACCTAACCCACTTAACCAAATTCGTCCTATAAACCTAAGCGGCTTTAGACTTAACCTTATTAGCTAAAATACACTCTACTCTTAAGTTACGGATCATAACACCCCTATAAACCAAAATACGGACTAAATTACCCCTACTATTTAAGTTATAGATCTGTAAGCCATATATCCATAAGCTATAGATCCATAAGTTATAGATCTGTAACCTACCTAAGTAAAGACCTATGGCAAGGAGCTAGCTAACCTAGCTAAGCTCTATACTGACAAATCTAAGTACAGCGGTAAAAATGATAATTTTAACTTTAAACTAACTATCTTTATGGACCTCTGTTAGAAGGCTGATATTCCTAAATAAGAGTTTAGCCAAGCCTACTTTACTATGCTGCGCGGCCTAGCACTTGACTACTACTATACTAACCTTAAGAGCAACCCCCTTGGTGTCCCCTTTGATAAGCTATGCGAAGCTACCCATAACTACTTTAAAGGACTAGAATATAGGCGTAATATCCTTACCTAATAGAATGCGACTAAGCTACGGACCGTAATTGACAAGAACACCGAAAAATCGACTATAGAGTATTTGCAAATCCTTATTAAAGACCTCCGGCACCTATAGCACGGCCTTGACGCTAAGCTTCGAATAGACGACTTCCTGCATAATAAACTTATTACGGCTTGCCAGGAAGTAGAGCCCTATAAGTACGCCTATTATAAGCCTGCAGATACTTTAGCTGGCCTTATTAATGACCTACACTCCTTTATTATAACGTATGAAGTCTTAAACCCACTGGGTAGCACTTAAGCCTTCGCCACAGATATTTAATATCCGCAGATAGACTTAGACGTCTACTTTACAGACCGCTGTTACCGCTAGCAGCACCTATACCAACCAAGTCCCACCCGTAACCCCCATAGCAACTCCCGTACAAAAGCATACCCCTGTAGACAAACAAGCCAGAAATGCTTTGTGTGTGGTAAGGAAGAATGTTGGTTTACAAGGCATACCTAGGAAGAACGTAATAGGTCTAAGAAGAGATTTGATAAACAGATTAGCCAGTTTATCTTAGAATATAAAGGAAAGGAAGAAGAGGAGCCTCCTAATAAGTTAATAGAAGCCCTTATAATTGACTTTAACCTAGATAACTAGGAATAGGAGACCCTAGAGACGTTCCTAACTACTTTTAGACCTTTTACGGACAGCTAAGCCTTTAATATTACGACCGTATTAGCTGACCGTTCCTTTATACACTTAGTTGCGCCTAAAAACCATTCCGTAAGTACCCCCATTACGGACGTTATAGATCACAAGTAGGACCTATTTGCATATATTACCACAGAACGCTATACCCCCAAGAAATTCTACGGTGTTATAATTGACACAGGCGCCTCTAAGAAGTCTACTATAGGTTACGGATAATACCTTGTATATAGGACTACCGCAAATGATAATACGGATATTAATACTATGCAAACTGGGGCCGTAAACGTCCAATTCGGTATTAGCTTAACTGCATTAATTGGATCAGTTGCAGTTAAGACCCTAATTGGTCTAGTTAACTTCTATATAGTAAAAGTAGACACCCCTTTCTTATTTTGCCTTGCGGACATAGACAGGTTATAGGTTTACTACAACAATATTACAGACACCTTAATCGGCCCCGCAACTGCCCTAGAAAGTAAGCATGTTACCCTGCTAATTATACAACGATTTGGACACCCGTTCCTTATATAGGGAGAGACTTTACGGACCTATATTTAGGAATCTTTCGACTATAACCTATGCTACCTTACTAGTACGGAGATCCACTATCTGCACTGCTGTTTCAGCTACCCGTTAGCTGAAAAGCTATATAGAGTCCTTAAACGCTCTAGACACGATAACGTTAATAGGAAGGCAGTTAATTACCTAACCAAATACTGCTCCTTTTGCTAGAAATACGGACGTTCCTTAGGCTGATTTAAGTTCACCCTTTATAAGGACCTTAACTTTAACCACTTAGTGTATATAGACATTATGTACATTAACGGCAGCCTAGTGTTATATATAATTGACGAGGTAACCCGCTACTAAGCCGCCTATTAGTTGCAAAATATATCCATAAAGTATACTTGGGATATTTTACGGACCTACTAGATTAATACGTACGTTAGACCTCCTAAGTATATTACCTATAATGCCGGTAGGAACTTTATCAGTAAGGAATTCCAGCAGTATGCTATAGCTATGGCTATATTAATAAAAGCTGTTCTAGTTAAGGCGTATTGGTCTATTAGGCTTATTAAGCAAGCTTACCTAGCTCTACAGAGAGCTTATTAGATTATTACAGACGAGTGTAAGGACATTTAAAAGGAACTGGCTTTATAGATAGCCGTAAAAGCTATTAATAACACCGCTGGCCCTAACAGACTAGTACCCACCCTCTTGGTTTACGGAGCCTACCTAAGAACAAGTAACCTAGGCCCCCCTACCCTATCTATTATGGAACGAGCAGCTGTAATACAGAAGGCAATAGCTAAAATAGTTAAATTACGGGCTAAATAAACTATTAATAACGCCCTATACCACCGTAACGGACCTAATACGACCTTAGTATATAACCTCCCACTTAACTCTAAAGTCCTTATATAGCGTAAAAGCGGCAGTTGGAATGGACCTTACTATCTACTAGCCATAGAAAACGAGACGTGCTGCGTATAGCTTCCTAGTAGGCCAACTAGCTTTAGAAGCACGTCTGTAAAACCCTACTTTTGGCCCGAAAACACCCATAACGTCGAGCTAGACGAACTAGAAGTAATTGCCAAACTAGATAAACCAGAAGCGACTACCAAATTAGATAAACTAGAGGCACCCTTACCTACCCTAAAGGTCCCTTAGAAACCCACTAAACTTACTAAACCTGCCATAAAGCGTGGCCGAGGACGCCCCTATAAGAATCCCGTAATAGAGAACCACCTAACCTCCGTAGGCATATCCGTAAAGCAATCTCTGCCTATGGATATATTAGTTCTAGTACAGGAAACCCCTTTTACGGACTTACGGCGTAAAGAGATTAACGGACTACTTAAAAAGGGTATCTTTACAATCGTAACGGAGAGAGACGTTCTATAAGGCGTCTGTATATTTAACTTATACTTTATTAACAAGATTAAGCACCCTAGTACTAATAAAGCCTTTAAAAAATTAAGGCTTGTTATATAAGCTTATAATAACTAGGGAAAGGACCTAGTCCTTATATAATCGCCTATAATTTAACGGGTCAGTTAATGGATTATACTCGCACTTATGCCTAAACTACAGCAAACCAAATCCGTAGCCCTTTACTTACGGGACATCTTATAAGCCTATATGCAGTCTAATACCTACCTAAGTAGGGATATCTTTATATAACTACCCTATGAGCTCAACCTATAACCAGGAACAATTTTATAGGTTATAAAACCTCTTTACGGAGTACTAGAAGCCGGAAACCATTAATTTAAGACATACTACTAGCACCATATTAGTAAACTTAAAATGGAACAGTTAACCTATAACCCCTACCTCCTATATAGCCCATCAAACGGCTTTGGTATTATTAGACTCTAAATAGACAATACCCTCTTCTTAGCAGACCGGACATTTGCGGACGCTAAAGAGACTAAACTGCAAAAAGCTAAGTTCCTAGCAAAGCTGTAAAAGTAGTTAACTAAGCAGACTCCAATTAAGTTTAACAGAGGCTTAATTACACAAAAGGGCAACTTAATTTAGCTAACCTAGGAACGCTAAGCTCAAAACCTAAAGCTTATTATAGTAAAGCCTACGGACCTCACCAGTTCCCATAGAGAGACTTATAAGACCGTAAATACAAAGGACTAATACGCTACACAGCGTGCAAGAGGCGCCTATATTGCCACAGTCTGCTAACCTAAATCTGCCTATAACTTGTCCTTTACGGCCCAGGTAGTAGATCCGTAAGAAAAAAATATCAAGCAGCTTAATAAGCGCATTCAGTAGCAAATTAATAATATAGTAAGGGGACTTACTTTCGTACCACTAGACCTAAGTTCCCTTAGCTTACTAGCATTTACGGACGCCTCCTTTACCAATAACAAAGACCTATCATCACAAATCGGCTTTATAATTGTACTTATGGACCGCAATTAGGACGCAAATATACTATACTAGTCTTTAATTAAGTGCAAATAAGTAACCCGTAGTGTACTAGCTTCTAAACTATATGCACTAGCTTATGGATTTAATATAGCAGCCGCAATCAAATTAACAGTCCAGAAGATTCTATAACTGGAGCAGTTACCCCTAGTTTTATACACCAATTTAAAGTCCCTTTATAACTGCCTAGTTAAACTAGGTACGACATAAGAGAAGAGGCTTATGGTCGACCTAATGTGCTTACATCAGGCCTATAAACAACGTGAGATTACGAAGGTTAAATAGATCAGCAGCGGAGACAACCCAGCAGACGCCATAACTAAGGCAAAGCCGTGTCAAGCTCTAAAAACCCTAATTAACACAAATAAGCTCAATCTAAAGGTTATAGAATGGGTGGAACGTGACTAACGGAGCACTTATAGTTTATTTGCGGCCCGTTAGAAGGCCATACGGTTCCATTACGGCCCGTTGGAAGGCTGTATAGTTTACTTTACGGACCTTAAGCAGGACTTACGGCCAGCTCAAAGCACCGTCTGGAAGGCAGCTTAGAAGGTACCTTGGGAGGGATTTCCTATATATTTCTTTTATGTTTTACGGTTCTATTAAAACAATTACGGAGGCTGTATACAGGTGGTTTCATTTTTCAAGTACCGCTAGTGTATAATTACAGCACCTGTCGTACCGAAC
>Ga0307507_10001094_pt1 | contig 60168 bp, 12 predicted proteins | sample 7_EM_MG_FD_207223 | JGI IMG/M metagenome (GOLD analysis project Ga0307507, IMG submission 207223) | Populus trichocarpa ectomycorrhiza microbial communities from riparian zone in the Pacific Northwest, United States - 7_EM | ecosystem: Host-associated > Plants > Roots > Unclassified | place... | reverse complement strand
TACCACCACTAACTCCTGCTGCCTTCCACCTCCAGCTAAACCGACACCTTGCTGCCTTGCTGCCTTGCTACCTCGCTGCCTTGCTACCTTCCTACAGCGCCACAAGCATAAAGAAAGAACTGCCAGTATTGGAATATATGGACAGGAATATATGGACAAAGGTTACGTAGTCACGTGTTGCTGATTAGTTACCCTTACGGTGACTCATCAGCCCCCTACTTAGGCACTGCGATCCTTACAATCCTTTGCTTTTGACACCTATTAGACAAGAATTAAACCATCAGTTAATAGGCCAATCAAGTGCACTTAGGTGTTACCGACATTATAGCTTTTAGTTCTTCTATAGTTTACTAGTAGAGGGGGCTATAGCCTAGAGAGTTATTGGCCTCTAACTAAATCTTATAATCATAGGTTTAGTAGGGGGGCAGTATATCCAAAGCTACTTTTAAGAACGCGTCTCTATAGTTTAAGAGGTAAGTAGGAAGAAGGCGCTTAACTAGTTCTTTATTAGTTTCCTCTACTAGCCCTTCTTTCTTCTTATTAATAATCTAGTTAATTTCATATAAGCTAGTTATAAAGACTTTATTATTCTTCTAATATATATTAAAGTGAAACCCTATAGCACTAATTGCCGCGATATCTACTATAGGGGTGTTATATGGTAGTAGGGGTGTCCGTGGCCTTAGGGGCTTTTAGTATATTAGCATTATCCTTACTCCTTTTAGCTCTAACTACATCTTCCAAAGGTTGTCTTTTATATCCTATTAGTACGTCTTCTTCTATATTGGCCGGATCTCCGCAATTTAGAAGTTGTCTACATTACTAACCGTTCCACTTCTATAAGTAGAGCCCTCCTTAACTATAGTGCTTTGGGGGAGTATTATTATCAGTACGGAATTCTTACCGGCCTTATAGCGGGTATCTTTTTAGGCAAAGGCTAGGTTGCGGTCTCTAACATCCCATTAGTAAATAGGGTCAGCCTTTACGGCTAATATCTTACGGTTAGTCCGAATTTCTCTAATAAAGGAGAGTAGTTTTAGTCTATTCTCCGGCTAAATAAACTGTCTTTGTTACACGTTTAACCAAATGTTAAAGTAGGACATCCATTTTTTGGCTAAGGATTATATCATAGGACCTTAGGTCTAGGATGCAGAAGGAGATGCCAAACTAGCGTCGTCTATTAATAGCAATATATAGCTTTAAAATATAGGTAACCAGCTTACTAGCTTGGCCGTTATAGCCTTTTACTTAAACAGGCTTCTCTAGTTAGGTAGCATTTACATTTAAGAACTTAGCAACGTTATTTATATAAGCAGTATTTATAAAGGCAAAGCCATTTACTCCAGTGTTAATAAGGGCATTTATATTAACTCTATATCTATTTTAAGATACTATATATAGAACCATAAAGTGTTTTCCACCTATTAGCTAACTTAGATTAATCTCTTTAAGATTAATAGGATACCCTAGGGGGAAGTCTTTCCCTAGGGTTCTTTTTTTCCTAACTTATTAGACATTTCTTCTTCCTCTATCTCCTTAATATTACCTATATTCTTTGGCTCTGGGCAGGATATAGTAAAGTAACCATCCTTTCCGCAATTAAAGCACGTAACCATGGCAGGGTTAATTAGGGTATTGCGACGAGCATTAACTAAAGACATAGTACGTAGTAAGTCGGGCAAGGCTTATAGATATATAGTTATAACCGCTTTTAGTGTAAGGGCGGTTATGGTTTATCTTCTAACGCTAGCTCCTGTTAGTATAATAGATAGGTTCCAGTTGCTATAAAACCGCTTTAGTTAATTAGAATAAGCATTAATTCGTTTTAGTTCTAAATCCAGCAACAAACATTAGGCTGCAAGTCTTTAGTAGGTTAGTAGGTCGTCCAAGGCTACTATAATCTTCTCTTATAGTTAGACCGTTAGCTTATTATATAGGTCCAAACAGTAGTTCTTAGGGGGAACCTGGCCTTCGCCTACTAGGTATAAGAACTAGGTCTAAAACTCAGCAAAGAATTAGTTCGATTTTATTATTAGGCGGTTATAGTTATAATAGGCATCCCGTACTTTATTTAGATTAACATAGATAGCAGCTAGATGCTATATTATCTTATTAACAGATATAAACCAAACTGGTAACTTGTCCTTAAACTTGGCCTAAAGGTGTCGCTAGGCGTCCCCAACGGTTTAACCAAAGAGGTAGAGCATTTTAGCTTCTTTAGAGGGGAAATAGTTATAGTTAATATAATGCTTTCCTTGTACCTAGATTCTCTAGTTCTTAAAGATTGGGTCTGTACCATCTAATAATAGTAGGGGGTTAGCGAGCTTAATAGACTTTAATTACTTCGTTATTATGTCCATACTCTCTAGTATATCGTATTTAGTTAAGTAAATAGGTTAACTAAGGCTTTGTAAAGGCTAGGCTAGGCTATTTTATAAGGCAGTAAGGCTTTCCAGAATCTCCTTTAGAGTCTCTTATATACTTTAGGCTTAAAGACAATTAACCTTTTAGTTGGCTATAAGGGTACAAATCTGCTTATATACACCTATAATGTCATTATTATCTTTAATTTCTAATCCTAACTAGATCTTATGTTCCTCTTGGGTAAAGGCAGGTCTTTTAGATAAGCTCGCTTTAGGTACCATTGTTGGCTTCCTAAGGTTTATCAGAATTATATAATTTAGTTTTAATTCTAGGGTTCTTTTAGGGGTGCAGGTTAAGTATAGTCTGGCCTATAAAGTAGGATATTGTTAGGGCCTTCTTAGGCATAGTAGTGTAAATTTTTTAATGTTTAAGTATAACGCGTTAACGCGTTATTGTGGGCGAAGGTCTTCTTTTAGGGTGGGATATTATTAAGGCCTTCCCAGGCAATGTAGGGAGAGCTTAGTATAATATAATAGGCTTATATAAATGCTTCTAAACCGAAGCTTGCAGATTGCTACTATATAAAAATACTAAGCTAAGGAGAAGAAGAAGTCTGTTAGAGACTGGCAAGATATAAAGGGGTCGCTAAGGCGCTAGTAGTAAGCGAGCCAATAGCGATTTTCCATCCCGGGGATGGAAAATCCTAATTGGTCGGCTCTATAAGTAGTGTCGGCAGAACTTGGCAGAATGCCTAGAAAGTAGCAGGTAACGCACTCTAGCACCGTCACGCCTACCTTAATTATTATAGGACGATTCTAATAATAAGGACAATTCTAATAACAAAATACCATCTTAATTTCTTCTTTGCCTATTAGTTAAATGACTCCACCAACAAGTTCGTTAACTATAATTATCCTTAATAAGCCAGAAAACTGGGAGCTATAGCTATAGCAACTCCAAGCCCTTATAGATTAGCGAATTTAGGCCCACATTAACCCAGACAATATAGCACCTTAATAAGGTCTACTATAAGAACCAGCCTATCTAAAAGTTATAGATTTTAACGAGGATATAACCTTATATGCACAGCTCTTAACAAATCAATAGAGAGTATACAAGAATAGTAAACGATACTACGACTAGGATATAAAGTATTTCCTAAGATAAGAAGATTATCTTTAATAAACCCACACCCAGATCACATCTATGGTATTGATTTAGAAGAAGCTACTACTTAACCCTTTCTTAACTGTTAAAGAATGGCTATCCTGGCTAAAAGAGAACATAAAACCTACCTTATTGTTCGTTAGAAAGAAGGTATAACACTAGTATATAGAAGCCCTTAAGGGGTTCAAACACTTATTAAAATTAAATTAGTGGTTAGATTAATGGGAACATATAATAGTACTAGGAGAAAAGTATAAGATCCCTTAAATATCCGATAGAATCTAGCTTTAAGATTTAGTAGAAGTTATTTAACCTTTTAGCGACGCCTACTATATAAAGTACACTACCGAGTCGAATAACCCTTAGAAGTCGAGATCTTTTAAATACCGCAGAGTAGTAAAGGAGCTATAAGAAGGACTTAGAAGACCCTCAGAGCAAGCTAATACTACTATAAAAGGAAGTACCTTTAACACAGATTTTATAGAGTAAGCCATTAAGAATCACTCTAATACTACTAAAGGTTTACGAAAAGGAAAGGCCTTAGCATGTAAGAGCCGCTTAAAAAGAGCCAGAACACTAGTAGATAAGGAGACGTCCTATAAGAAGCCAACACCTAAGTACCTAGTATGCGGAATACAAGGACACTCTCTTTGGGACTGTTGGTGTTTATTTAAAGATAAGAGACCTGCAGGGGTTATAATTAGAGATACTCGTATTGAAAAGGCACTAAGGAAGGTAAAACAGAATAAGGATTTTGCTAATCTAGTTGCCAAAATCAGACTTAAATAAGAAGACAAAGCTTAATAAGACGAGAGTAAGGGAGTTCTATATCTTAAAGACGTTGCCTTCTATACGGACTTTAATACAAATTAAATGTCGTTCCATCTACTTTAAAAACGAGGGTACTACTAGGATAATAAAGGAGATAGCAATCTTCTAGTTTAAAAGGATAATATAATCCTATGTTAAATGGAAGAACGTTATAAATAATAGACTATTAAGTACGTCTAATTAGGAACTTTATTAGCTTTTAATTTAAGCCAACTACTACGCCTATAATAGAAGCGCAGAATATTATTAAGAGACATTTATCTAGATTTGAAGGGTAATATATATCTATAGCATCTACGTCTAGGACATTTAGGACCTATAAGCCTTTATTATTTAGGTATTAACGCCCTAGGGGTTAAGCTTTAAGGCCCTAAGATAACGAAATGTTAATATTATAGTCTCGCCAAAATCAAGCGTTAAGTCTTAAGAAGGTTCTTAAAATAGAATATTAATAAACCTTATCTTAACCTCTATATTAACTAGACTGACCTTAAAAAAGCGCATACTGGATTTATATAAGTTATATTTATCTATAATACCTTTTTAGAAAGAACCTTTCCGTATTTTATAATAACGCATAGCGAAAAAAAGGAGACACTATAAGTACTTAAAGATTTTATCTAATGGATTTGTCTGAGGTATAACCTTAAAGTTAATACCATTAGATCAAACAACGAGCTAGGGAGAAGGAGAACCCTTAAATAGCTACAAACCTAAGGGATTATATTTAAGCCTTTGGCGCCTTATATCCAAGCTTAAAATGGTACCGCTAAACGCTTAGGGGGTGTAATTATTAAGAGAGCATGTATAATAAGAATTACTGCCAATCTACTACACAATCTATAGAACGAGATAGTTAACTATGTAGTTTACCTTTAAGATCAAACGCCACGGGAAAGCAATGGTTGGAAATTGCTATATAAGAGGTTCTATACTTACCTAGCTAATAGGAGATTAAAAAAGCCGCAACTGGCGCACCTAAAAGCCTACGGCTGTAGGGCGTACACGATAATATTAGACGCCTAGCTAAAGAAGAAAAGGCTAAGTAAGCTAGATCCGCGAGCCCATATCAGCTACCTTATTGGCTATAACTCTACTAATATCTATAGGATCTAGATCCTATATAAAGGCATCATTATCTCTACTAGGGACGTCATCTTTAATAAAAAGACGTTTTTTAACGGTAAGCAAATAGATATCTTAAAGGACCTACACGCTAAATTAGATACGCTAATTAAGAAGATTTAACTCCCTAATACTTTAATTAAGAATAAGGTCCTTCTGGAAGACAATAAAGAAGTATTTAAACCGTTAATTTAAGAGGAAGATGATAATGTTAATAAGCTAGTTCGAGCCTTTAATAAGTTAGCAGATCTTAAGCTTGTAAGAGCTCTTAAAGATATATATTATACGCTACCTCTAATAGAAGAAGATAAAGAATCTCTATATACCTTTTACGTTAAGTATTCTATAAAGTTAGATATATAAGGTACTAATTAGAATATTATCAACCAAGTAGAAGATAGGTTTTACACTTAGGGGGTATTTAACAACTTAGTTAAAGACTTATTTAAGGAAGCCGGTAATAATAGGTTTAAAGACTTTATTACCTAAAGAATTACTTTAACCTATTACGGCGTCTTTTTAGTAGGAAGGAAGTTTAACCTTAATAGTTAACTTAACAATAGTAAGCTAAAATTAGGCAGAATACGTAATATTAGATTATATAGGACGAACTTACCTCCGCTACTGTCTGAATAAGGTTCTGTAATATAGTAGACACAGTTGCTTGTAACTAATTGGGTTGACTACGTGAGCTAAGCGAGCTTAGGAGATCCATCAAATTCCACCTATAGAAGTAGAAGAGGGAAAAAGAAGAAGAAGAAATCGATTGAAACCAAAACCCCCTACCGTGATTCCTACAGCTACCTTAGTTAATTTAGGACTTTAATATACACCCTCTTTAAGATTGGTTTTAAGAGGCTTAATAAGCCTATCTCCAATCTTATTATTAAATAAGGTCGTTTTAGAAAATAGATAAGAAGCATATAAAGGGATAGTAAGTCCTTAGCTTAATATAGTTGTTTGTCTATAGGATAGACAAGCACGGATTCCTTTAGAAATGTAAGGCACGCTTAATAGTATATAGAAATTAATAGGCCCCAGGAGACCTACCTATAAGAGCTACTATATTAGCTAGTATGACCTTCCGAACCCTTATAGCGATTACCGTAAAATTCGACCTAAAGACGACATAGATAGATGCAGTTAATGCGTTTATCTATTGCGATCTTGACGAGGTTGTTTATATAAAGTTACCGCTAGGGTTTAATAAAGGAAAGATAGACAAAGTACTACGCTTAAAAAAAGCCCTTTACGGACTACAATAATCCCCTCTATTATAGCAAAAGAATCTTACAAGCTTATTAAACGAATTAGGTTTTAAAGAGGTTCCCTAGAAGCCGTATATTATACTAAAAGGTAGAATAGTCGTCTTCTTCTATGTTAATAATATTGTCTTCTACTACCGAAAGATAGATAAGAAGAAAGCTTAAGAAGCAATTAAGAAGCTAAGCAAGGAATACCAAATAAGTACCCTTGGCGAGCTAAAATAGTTCCTAGGAATCCATATGCTATATAATTATAGCTAGAGGCTTCTATAGCTATCCTAGAAAGTCTATATTAAGAAGATAGCTAACTAGTATAAGATAGATCTTAAAGGGCGTCTTCTAGATACTTCTATGGCAGAATTAGAACTCCTTTCTACTAATTACCAATTAATCCGTCTGATGTGTCCGTCCCCTAATATAGACTTATTAGTCCGTCCTATATCCTTACTAGCCTCTACAATACTATATTAGAGAAAATTGGGTTTAGTACTCTATACAGCCACTATAACGCGTCCAGATATTGCCTTTATAGTATTATAGCTGGCAAGGTTTAATCAGAACCTAGGCTAAAAGCACTATTAAGCGGTAGATAGAGTTATCTAGTACCTATATAGCATAAGGAGCAGAGCAATCTACTATAGAGGAGATAAGGAAGGAATAAATAGTAAAGGGAGAGATAAAGGAATACGCGACCAAGGACAAGATAATAAAGACGGTAGAAGTAAAGCGCAATTATTTATCTATACCAGCGACGCATTATTTGCGGATAACTCCGTTAATAGAAAGAGCTTATAAGGATATATTATAAAGCTATTTAGGGGGCCGATCGCCTGGAGAGCAAATAAGTAGAGTATGGTTATAACATCAAGTATAGAAGCCGAGTTATTAGCCCTATTACAGACAGTAAAGGAAGCTATCTTTATTAGCAGGTTATTTAAAGCAATAATATTATACCTAAATAAGCCTTTAATTATTAAATGCGATAATACCTAAACGCTCTAACTAATTATAGAAGATATAGCAAAGCTAATTATAAAGCTCTAATATATTAACATCTATTAATACTAGCTATGTTAGGAATACGCAATAAGACAAGTATAATTTTAATAGATAGTAATAAAGGAGATAATCGCTGATAGACTTATAAAGGCCCTGCCTAAGCAGAGGTTTTAAAACTTTATTAATATAATCGGAATGGTGGATATTAAGAAGCGGCTAAATAAGGAGAAGCAACTGGAGGACCTAAGGGACAAGATTAGAGCAAGACAAAAGAATTTAGATAAGACTATGGTTTAATTAACTTATTAACGGACACAAGAAGGTAGTTAGCTTTAACCTTAAAGAGCTTAAAGCTAAGGGGGTGTGTTAGATAATCTATATTCTCTAAAGGCGTGGGTCATGTGCATGAGTCACGTGCACGGAGCCCGTGCACTGTAAAGTCTCTTCGTAGCTTAAAGCCCTAGGGGCTTATTATTAACATCAATCAACGATTAAGTTAAGATCATCAATCAATCAACCCATTCCATTAATGAACTGCTCTATACGAACTTCGTGACAAATCTACGCCGTCTTCCAAATTGCAAAATCACGTCTAAGAACGTTCGGCGAGATTTATTCAAACCGTAAGCAAAATCCACAAAGTGGATATTGCGGATATCTAATTTATTCATTCATATAACGCGTTATTATTACTACACAAAGTCACATTTTTTTTTAAAGATTTAGGGCTTCTAAATGGTATAAATTTTATTATACAGCTATTGCTTAGTCCTGACATTAATTTCGTTAAAGTTAAAAAAACGCGTTAAAAGCGTAAGCATATATTATATCTTATTAAATAATATACCGATATAGATATCTACTACTTAAAGCTATTGCAACACCTAGTAGGTGCTATAGTTGAGTCCTTCCTTGAAAATATCCTCCCGTGGCCTAGAGTGCCTCTGCTACTACTTAGGGGTAAGTTTTAGGCAGAGCTTCGTGCAGAGCCTTAGTAGAGCTTTATGCAGAGCCTTGGTAGAGCTTCGTGTAGAGCTTCGTGTAGAACTTCGTGCAGAGCCTTAGTAGAGCTTTATGCAGAGCCTTGGTAGAGCTTCGTGTAGAGCTTCGTGCAGAACTTCGTGTAGAGCCTTAGTAGAGCTTTATGTAGAGCCTTGGTAGAGCTTCGTGTAGAGCTTCGTGCAGAACTTCGTGCAGAGCTTCGTGCAGAGCTTCGTGCAGAGCCTCGTGCAGAGCCTAAGTAGACGAGTCGCCTGTTCGGCGGCGCTTTTTACCAGATATCGTAGAGGCGTACAGAGTAGATATACTTATCGATTATAGAGCTGCTTCTGCGGATTAATTTAATGGTATTTCTGAGATAGTAGCTGTTATGGAGGTGTAGATTAATTTCGTTAAAGAAAGTGACTGCTTTACATACAAAACAAGTCGGCTTGCTTAAGAAACCTTGCGGAAGTCTCTCAGACCATAGAATTAACTTTTTAACAAAAAAGGTTAGCGATATCCGCTTGCGGATATACGTATATCCGCTAATTAATTCTATAGTCTGAGCTTGTTAAGGTAAGGATAATATCTAGATAGTATCTAAATATCCGCAAAAATTTAACTATAAACTATACCTTTACCCCCTATTATACGACGCTATAAATATGGCTAGTACTAGTAAAATTTACCCTAAAAACTTTAATAATAATAATTCCTTTAAAGTTAATATACTTTCTACCCTTTTAAGCGGCGTTAAGACCAAAACTAATACTGGTTTAATCCCAACTACTTATATAACATGGATCTTAAAATAAGTCTCCTTAATTTATAAATATACTTATACGGCAATAAAGGAAAAATGGCTTATACAAAGAAACGCTACTTTTATAAATACTATCCTCCTTAAGACCTAAAAGAATACCATTTCTTAACCGTTGGATTATAAGGCCATCTTAAAAAATATTATATTAAATGGAATTTAGTAGAGAATTATGAGCGTATAATAGTAAAAGATTAGGAAAAGAGATCTCTTTTAGAACTATATTAAAAGCTTTTAATAAGAGGAGAAGTTTTAAGTTTTAAGGGTAAGGTTCTAAAGTGTATAGTATATTAAAATACTATAAAGTAAGCACTTCTAGATCTAATTATTATATAATAGCTTCCCTTCTTATATATAGAATGGCTAGAGTTTTATACTTTTATAAAAGCATTAAATTAAGAAATACCCTTAATTATCCCTATATACCACTTAATAATTATAGCTTAGATTCTTAAATACTTTACTAAGAGTTAAGATATTGTATAAAAAGTACTTTAATCTATAAAAACAAATATTTACCTTGCCGTGGATATCTAGACCTCTTTAAGTTATTCCCTTTTTTTTAGAATCTATACTAGCTTTATTAATATTTAGGATAAATATTAGAACTCTATCGGCAAAATATAGTACCCTACCAATGGCCTCAATGGTTGGTGGTTGACGCAATTGGCGCGTAGTTGAGGGCATTTGGCAACTCGACCGACTAGCCTATGTCGTGTTTTTTTGACACGCAGCCTATACGCAGCCTGCGCGCAACCTGCGCGCAACCTGCGCGTAACCTGCACGCAACCTGCAACCATAATTGTATTTAGAGCCATCCACCTCTTTTGTACCAATAGTATATTTTAGATAATAAACAAAGGCTACTTTAAAGCTATTTATAAGGCTAGCAAAGCAAATTGTATACACTTCTTTATACAATCTATTATATTGTTTTAGACAATTTAATATAATATCCTAACTGTTTTATAATATATTCTAAAAGCATAAGACCTTTTCTGCTCTCCCTACGACAATAATATACTATAAGTATTTAGCTTTGCTAGCATAGCATATATATATAGCCAAAAAGTAGCTACTAAGAGTAGCAGATATAGGCTAAAAGAAAGGTAGATTAAGAGCTAGTATATATAATAAGGAAGCCGCAGTTATCCTATAGGAGAGTATAGAAAGTCCTATACCTAATCTCCTACCAAAAACTCTACTGGCTCCTCTATACTAGAGTCCAGAGCATATATTATAAACTTTATATACTGCTCCTCATTCTCAATTAAATTTGATGTTGCTTTTCCGTTACTATACTAGCTATAGCTGTCCTCTGCAAGGCTGTAGTACTGCTTAAATTGTGTAAATAACTTATTAGATTTAAACCTTTCTGGCCTAAGCTTGCCAGTTCCTGTATTTAGGACAAAGTGGTACACTAAGGCGGAGGATGTATATTCTGCTAAATCTAACAAACTTAGCTAGTTCCAAAAGTTGAATTAGCAAATATTGTAGTAGTAGTAGGGCCTTAGATTTTCTAGCTTACTCTAGAGCTCTCCCTTTGAGATAGACTTGATGGACTAGTCTGGCCTACTCTAGAGCTCTCTATTTGGGACAGACTTAGTAGACTGGTCTGGCCTACTCTAGAGCTCTCCCTTTGAGATAGACTTAGTAGATTAGATAGTATAGCCTAGCTTACCGATAAATAGCCTAAGTTAATAATCGCGTTAGTTTTGTTGTCGCTAAGGCTTGCGAGGAACCTCTCTTTTGCGTCGTTGCTTAGATCCGCTATAAGGTCGTTAAGGTTATCTTTATACAGGTCCTTGATAATTTCTATAGTTAATTAATCTAGTATTGGGCCCGCAGCATATTTAATAACTGCGGGCTAAAGCCGTAGCTAGATTCTAGATTGCTGTTTTCTAAATATCTAGTTCTAGCTGCCTAAGAGGTTAGCGTAGGCTTCTATAACGGGTTAAAGAATAATAATAGGTAGTAAAACACCGGATATGCACTAACCGCTAATAATAGTGCTATAAAAGTTGTCTGTTCCCTTAGACCTAGTTCTGTACTCCCTAATTACATAATATATTGCTGTTAAAACAAAAGCAATAGTATTACCGGTAAGCTTTTTAAACATATTATAAGAGTAGGGTAATTGGGCAAGGCCATTTCTTCCTCTACTGTAAAATATACTAGCTATGCTAGCAACTATCGCGTCGGAATAGAAGCGGTTATTACTTAACTATTAACTCTTATTAGTATTTTACTAAATAGCATGGGTAAAATACCTTTATGTAATCTAGCGTAATAAAATTGTAATTAGTTAGTAGTTCTATAATTAGTTTGGGCGCGTTGTTAAACCCTAGCCTATACACCTCCCTTATAACTGTACGAGCCTTTGTAATTGCGTGGTTCCTAAAGTTCCCTATTGTGTTGAATAGCTGTATATAATATTAAGATTGTTAGTGGACAATTTAATACAATATTTCCAGTATATAAATACCTTACGAGCGGACACTGGGTTAGGAATATGATTAGCTTTTTTTTATACTGCTTTTAGCTGCTTTAAAATAGCTTCTAACTATACCTTTTTTACTATATCCTTAATAAGGCCTGGAAAGCGGTCGAACTATAGGTTAATAAGATGCCCGTTATAAGTCCTAGAGTTAGTTACCAGCCTTGCTAGTAAAATGGACCTATAAAGCGTAAATATGGGCTTATGTCTCTTAGGTGGGTTTTCTTTTATATATTACTATTGTGATGTCCAGAGGTACTCTTCTCTTGCCCGTATTGTGGCAGTTAGGTTAAAATTGTCTTTATAGTCTAACTCGTTCTTACTTTCCCTAGTGCTATCCAGGTCCCCTTTAGATTGAACACTAGATTGGTATACTCTATATTAGAGGGAGGTTACTTGTTTTGTAGACGAAGCTATGTTAGGGTTTAGGCGAACACGGCTTACTAGGGAGAATATAAAGCCAAATATTGGTTGTTTACGTGATAAGGTACGGATTAGGCGCGTAGGAGAGTATTTTAAACTAGCACGCAATTATTTACGCGGTAAGGTATAGATTGAGCGCGTAAAAGAGTATTTTAAACTAGCACGCAATTGTTTACGTGGTGAGGTACAGATTGGGCGTGTAGGAGAGTATTTTAAACTAATACGCAATTGTTAAGAGCCGGAGGTATATTACGAAGATGCTACTTTTTGTAGTAGTAGGCGGTTAGATAGTAAAGAGAGTATTCTATTTACTAGGGCTCGCCAAGTGCTAAATAGTAGAGGAGACTATTAAGTATTGCAGTTAGACTCTAGTTATGTATAAAGATATAACCTACCTTAACTAAAAGATTGGGACTTCGCGTCTTTAACTAAGCTGGTTCTGCTGCCAGATTATTAATAGATTTAGTAAATTTATTAATATTTAGTTGCTGTTGTTTCGTAGAAGAAGCAGGTGTAGACTTATAGTTACTATCCTTATTATTAAAAATTACCCTTTTTGGCTAGAGGCGGCTATGTACATTCTATATATTGTCAGCCAGCTTAATATATTATATACAACGTTAATAGGGTCTATTGCATGCCTGCTCCTCTTTATGCCTAGATATAACTAGACCAGAGTTGCTATTCTTATTATTAGATAATACCCTTTTTAGCTAGAGGCGGCTATGTACATTCTATACATTATTAGCCAGCTTAATATATTATATTCAACGTTAATGGGGTCTATTGCGTGCCTACTCCTCTTTATGCCTAGATATAACTAGATCAGAGTTATAATATTGCTTATTTTGGCTGGGTTCTACGTGCTTGTTCTAGCTGGGTTTTATATACTTATTCTAGCTGGGTTCCACATGCTTATTCTCTATTAGCGCGTTCTTCCTTCTGTTAGCTAGGACATGGGCAACTCCCAGTAGTAGGCTAGGTAGAGATGTAAGGTTAATTATACCAGTTGTCCTCGTTTCCTTATCCTATGTTGACTTAAAGTAGGGTTCTTGCTACTAGTTTAAGTGTTTAATAACGCGTTTTTATATTTACCTGTTATGGTAACACTCCTGTATTTGCCTAGTTAGCAGAAGGTACAGCTTATAGCTAGAATAAGTTACCTTATGGCTGTTTCTATAATGTCTAGGGCGTATATAGATTAACAACTTAAAAGAATATATACTGGTATGGTATATATTAGACTAATAGCAGTATTGGTAGGAGTATTATTGCTATAGTGCTTGCAAATGACTTAAATAGGGGTGTATTTATTGTGATTAGCTGCTAGTTCTAACCGGTTATAGTTAAGCTGTGACTGTGACCTATTAACTCGCGTTAAGTTAGTAGTTAAGAAAATATTATTATATAGTCAAAGATTGTCTAATACTATTTGCTATTATACGCGAAACTGTTTTATTCTATTAGTATATCCCTTAGCAGATACAGTATGCGTATATAAAAGGTTAAACGTTAATCCCGGTAATAAAAGTAGTAGGCTAGTAAGGCTCGTGTCTAAATTTAATAGGGAGGTACTTTATTAAACCACTTTACCTACCTAGGGCGCTGGCTTTTAGATCTTGTACCTTATTCCAGTCTACCTATACTAGGTTTAACACCCGTCTTACGCTTAAAGTAAAGCTTATCTACCTTATCCATGCAGCTTGCCAGTGTAGATGATGCTAGGGTAGGTATAGGCGGTATATAGGACAGCAATAACACTTTTATACAGTTATATCACCATATTCTATACCCTTATGCAACACCTAGTATTTCTACCATAAATATCCAACGTTATTCTTCCGTGTTATTAACCCCGCTAGCCTATAGTAAGCCTAACCTATCCCTTATATATGTATCGCAACAGCAATCGAATTTAGTAGAATGGCAAGGAAAGCGCAAGTATAGATATAAGGATTGGGTATTGGATACTAAGAGTGAGCCAGGGATGGTGTTAATATATATTACCCTAATAAGTTTACTAGAAAGAATAGGTGTAAACCTTAGGCTTTATTATCTAATCCCCTTAGGCGTTTTAAGAATGCCGGATAAGTTACAAAAATATCCTAGGTTATATTATTCTGAGACTCCCTCGCCTAATAGTATGCCGAAGGGCTCTAATATTAAGCTGTCTACCTTTATATATGGTGATCTATTAAACCAGTAAGTATTCTAAATAAAGCAGTGGCTTTAAGGCGCATAATCTATGCTATAGTTATAGTTACCTTTACCTTTTCTGTTGCGGGTTAAGGCGTAGAGTAAGGGCTCTTTTTTAACTAGGAGAGGTTTTTTAGGACAGCTGTGGGTTAAGTATCGCCTTGGTATTAACCCGTTTACTAGTTCTACCTATTCTTATATATATAGAGTGCGAGTTGTCTAGTGAAGGCAAGGGTACGGAAATAAAGGGTAAGTAATTGCATTGTTCTTGGCTAGTAGCGTAGACTATAAATATAAGTTAGTAACGCTAAATTAACTTTAAGTAGTAGCCTACTCGTTCTTCTTTATTTTATTATAAATAAAAACCTATCCATTTCTTATAGAAACATATCCTTAACCGTACTGCGCCATTTCTCTTTGTTTATAAGCTGAATTTGTCCTCTGGCTATCTTGTTACTAATATAGTAGCAAAGCGTTTCGCTTTTAGGGTTAAAGTTAATATCCTAGCCTAGTATGTCTATAAATGTATTAAAGCTTAGATCATTAACGTATATATCTAGGGCGTTATTCTTGCCGGTCGCTAGCTTTTGGGTAGGGATAATTATTAGCTCTTCATTAGCTGCCCGCTAGATTAGTATTATTGTTATTCTATATAACCTTAGTGTTCCCTCCTGCCTTATTGCCTTTGGTATGCCGGCCGGTAGATAATGTGCAATGGCGGAGTATGGGAGTACTGGGTTGCCTGTTATAATTTGCCTAGTAGGAGCCGTTTTGTTTATTTAACGCGTCGCGTTATGGCTGCAGCGCTAGGCAAGTTATTTAATATATTTAGTATGTAGGTTCTTAGGTAAACCTAGAAACACAGATAGGAATTTATTAGAGATTTTGTTTGATATTTGCCGTATTTATGCCTTACTTATAAGGGAGCGTAGTGGCTGTCCAAGGAGCCTATGTATCGACATTTTAATTTCAACATTATAGTAGATTGTATTGTATTGTTTATTTGTAACCCTAAGATCTCGCTTAAGAGTGTCTTTGGTGTTATAGCTTAGGTCTGTTATTAGTGCCATAATTCTAAAAGCGTTGGGGGAGGTGCGGTAGGAAAGACGTCTTGATTACGCGCCAAGACCGATATACAGGATTATATAGACAGGTAACTATATTGTTTGGTTATATATAAAATAATTGGTTAAATGTCTTATAAGAAATAAATAAGTGTATTAGTAAACGCTTTTCCACCTACTATACTACCTGGACTTATGAGCCTCCTCCTATCTATTTTACGTCTCCTCTATCTTAATAAGCTCGATTTAGCACCTAGATTCGTCAATACTTTTTATATATATATATATATAATTTTTTTTTATCTCCATTATATTATACTACGTATAATACTGCGTATGTAGCCTTTAGGCTATAGCGCTATAGTTCTATATATATGAATCCCTTCTAGGCAGCTTAATATATACTAGTAACTATATTTATTAATACTTTAAAACGCCCAGTCAGCCCTTAACTGGTGGAGCCTAGTTAGCACAATTGGAGGTTCTAACCTCCACTAAAATACTTAATATCCCTAATAAGGGCCAGAATATTATTAGCGAAAACGGAGATATTCTACTATAAGTTAATAAGATCTTAGGTCCGTCTAGCTTAATAGAGGAGTATCTAAGCTCTTAGTATAATCTTTTAAGAGAAGATACAATTAAACTGTTAAGAGAGGTAGTGGGTTAAATTAGAGTAGACTCTTTTAGTTTGCCGGAATCTGGATATAGTAATGGAATCGGTATATATAAATAGGTAAGTATGCTATAATTCTAAAGCAGTTATCCCCTGACATCTGCAAGGTCTATATTAGCTTAGTAATATTTTTACCTTAAGGGCTGGTAATCCGCGTGGCGTTCTTACTTAGGAGAGTAGGGAAGATAATCTATTAGGATTAGTTAAAAAGACTAGTTGCTAGGTCTCTAGTTGCTTTAACTCTTAAGACTAACAATTTTTAAATGGAATATATACTCGCAACAGCGGCGGTAAGACTATTGGCTGTATTAGAACAGAATCCTCTAGAGGTTAACTTATTCTTTAAGACCTAAAGAGATCGAGATTGACTTATCCATATTATAGACAATGGTTAAGGAACGAACTGGATTTTACGAAGTTAGTCGCTATACTATATTAGCATTACAAAAGCTAATAAGAGAGCTGTAAGTGTGCAATGTTTTCTAAATAAGAAGATATCTAACTATTAATAGATTCCCGTTATTGGAACACCTTATTTAAGTTTAATAGAATGTTAAAGCACTATAATACGTTATAAATAAGCCTTATATGGATTTTAGCTTAATTGTAGCTATTGAGGATACTTCCTTATTTAAGAATGTTCACATTCTTAAAGACTGGCTAGATATAACTACTATAGGGCTTAAAGCCACTGCGCTAAAATAAGTTCTTATAAAACGTTTTGCAATAATCTAAGGACCTCCAGGCACTAGAAAAATGTGGCTTTAAAGGCGTTGCTTAGTAATATAATAATAGGAGATCCCCCCGTTATTGTTACATATTATACAAACCATGCGCTAGACCGGTTATTTAGGCATATTGCTTAAAGTAACCGTCTTAATACTATCGCTTATACAGACAGACGATATTATACTATATTGTGCGCCAGGGCCGTGGGGGTAGGAAAAAGAGGAAGTATTAGGGCTCCCTCTTTTTATATATTATATTTTATTTTTTTATATTGTCTTATATTGTCCTGCTATTGTCCTGCCATTGTATTATATTGTCCTATATTGTCCTGGCATTGTCCCGCCATTATATTATATTATCCTGGCATTGTCCTGGCATTATGTTATATTGTCCTGTTATTATCCTAGTATTGTCCTAGTATTATGTCATATTATCCTGTTATTATCTTGCCATTGTGTTATATTGTCCTGTTATTGTCTTATATTGTCCTGTTATTGTCTTATATTGTCCTATTATTGTCTTATATTGTCCTGCCATTGTCTTGGTACTGCTATATACTTTTTGCCATTTACTAAGATTGTGGTTGTGGGTATTTATCGGCTAGGATCTGGGCAGTAACTCTTAGTAGTAATTTTACTACCTAAATCTTTTACTAAGTTTTGTTCTGCTAGTGTAAAATCAGTAGCTTAGAGCTTGTTTTTAGTGTTATAGATCTAGATTTTAGAGCTATAGATTAATTAATTAGCGTAAAGCTATTATATTATAGTAAAGCTATGTCTGAGCAATTATATCGTGATCCTTGGCATAGTGTTATACATAGAAATATTTAATCGTAAGATTTAGGAAGGTATTTATATTTTAATTAAATTTATAAGACTATAACTAAGGGCCTTTATAGCGCAGTGGTATAGTAAGTTCTATAATTGCCTTAATTTAGGGTTGCTTGGTCACTGTAGGAAAGTTATAATATTTGGCGTGGTGTTAAACTTAAGGTACCTCTGCTACCGCAGTAGCAGACACCCCAAATTTCTAATAACTAAGATTTTGGATTAAGGCTCGGTTAAATCTAAAATTAAGTTAATTATTCTGTAAGGCTCCAGATAAGGCTTAGAATTTGACTTTGTATAATATATAGTTAATTTTGGTGAGCGATTAAATAAACACCTCTCCTATTAGGCCTCTATTACTTAGAAGTTGTGCCTTATGGCTATAAAGCCAATTCCGCTGTCTACCTCTATAGCTATGATTAAACTAAGATCCGTATGAGGCTTATTTATAACATATTATAGTGCTTTAATATTCTGTTAGACCTAAATAAGGTGTTCCAATAATGGGAATCTATTAATAGTTAGATACCTTCCTATTTAGAAAATATAACACACTTATGGTTCTTTTATTAGCTTTTATAATGCCAATATAGTATAGCAACTAGCTTCGTCGTGCCTCGCTATATTAGTATGCTAAGTACGGACCCTACGTGGAAGGAGTACTATTGTGATTACAAAAGTTAGAATAAGGGCGTTATAAAATATATGCAGCTGCAATTACAGCAGTGTTGCAATTGGGGTGGGCAGAGACGCCATATTATAAGGAGTTATTAATTGGGCGTGTATATAAAGCTTTAGATTTAATTTGGAGTTTAAAGGAGCTTTAAGCTCCTAAAGTCGCAACTAAATATTCCCTGTAGGGATCTATCCCTGAGGATCTGGTTTAATTGTAAGGTTTAGGAAGGGGTTATAATTTAGTTAAATCTATAAAATTATATTCCAAAGTCCTTATAGCGTAGTAGTATGGTATATTCTATCCCTTGCCATTTGGAGCTAGCCCAACGTAATTAAAACTTAATATAGAAGAGCCGATATGCTAAGTATATAGTGCTAAGATTTCGTTAAATGTATGACTTTAGGCGTTGCGAGATATATATAAAAATATAAGCTTAATTTAGAGCCTTGCTAACGCTTAATTTAATAGGAAACAACCTTCTTTTTTAATATTTTTAATGCGTGATAAGTAAGAATTAAACCTGCCACCCCTAGGAGTTATACTCGCGATATCTAATTGCCCGATCTGGCTAGGAGGCTTGGCGGCGATGCAATAGGGCTCAATGACGTAATAAGGCTTAACGGCAATGCAATAAGACTTAACAACGCAATAAGGCTCGGCAATGTAATGAGACTTAACGACGCAATGAGACTTAATAACGCAATAAGGCTTAGTAACGTGATGAGACTTAACGATGTAATAAGGCTCGGCGACGTAATAAGGCTTAACGGCAATGTAATAAGACTTAATAATGCAATGAGGCTTAGCAATGTGATGAGGCTTAATGGTGATGTAATAAGACTTAATAATGCAATAAGTCTTAGCGACGTAATAGGGCTTAGGGCTGGGTAATAAGGGAAAGACTTAAGGTTACTTGGTTACTCTAATACCTAACAGCGAAATCTAATAGTATAGTATTGCTATTAATGTGTTCTAATGCGGATAGGCTATATAAAGGTTTTATCTATAATATATCTAACATATCCTAAAAGTCTGCCTTTCGCTTGTCTTTAAGGTTAAATTTCTGGCCTATAATAAATTAAATGTTGTAGTCCGTAGGAACACAATAAATAACGGCATATTTTGCCCTATTGTTCTTAGAACTGTTAGACATAAAGTAGTAGGTAGTCTATTAACCTATATCTATTAGTGCTGGCTAATTAAGTGCGCTTAAAACGTACTAATATTAATAATAGCTCTTTTATTTTGTAGTATAACGGGCTTAATAGCAATAGGGTTTTGGTTCTTATTATTAAGTATATTTGTCTAACGGAGCTAGGTTTGTTAATTATTCCAATATAGCATTATATTATAGGTTGATTTAATATCTTATACCTATTAGAAAAAGGTAGGAGGTAGATTAAATAGAATAATTAGGGTACGCTTTTCTTCGCTATTAGGGATTTTATATATACGCTGCAACTGTGCAATTGGTAGACGAAAGCGGTAGTTATAAATGTTAGTTTGTTTATTCTAATGCTGTCTTGCTTCTCGTGACAATTCGAGATATAGAGGGAGTTGGATATCAATTTCCCTATATAGTAGATTTAGGACGAACCAAATAGGCCTAGTATAAGCTGTTATATAGTCCTTATTCGCATTATAGACGTCTTATTATATATAAAGCCGGAATCTAAAGAGTCCGCATAGAGGATAGTACGTTTAGGATACCTAATCTATAGAGAGTAACGCTTTTTAGGAAAGTAGATTTAGCAAACTCTTTTAGTTACAGGAGGATCCTCTTACGTACTAATTAGGCTTTTGGAATAATAAAGATGGCATATATACACAGTCTATTAGTAGAGAGGATACACCTTAATAGGAATTATTAATGTATATTAGGAACAAGAGTTGGTAGGGTTATAGGCTAGATTACTTAATAGGTATTGCGGTAGTTAGTAGCTGGAGTAATATTAATCTAGACCAAATTTAAACTTTCTAAGGTTTAGTTATACGGTGGTTAATATTAAGATAATATATTATAAAATATTAAACAGTTGTATATTGTATATATATATGTGTATTATGCTAAGACATATTCTTATTATAGGTAATTGCTGCTCTAATTACACCAGCTACGCTATTTCTATTACATTATTATTAGCCTGCTAAGTAGGTTGAGCTTTAAACACCTTATAGAACTTATTAATTGTTATCCTTTTAGTTATTATACGCCTCGCTAATATAACCATATTAATTAGGTTCCACTTATCTATACTATATATAACGGAACCTTGTAGTAGGAACTACGGTGGGTTCTGTCAATGGGCTGGGTATGTAGGTACGATAAAAATAATAACGTAATAACAACTGGTGGAGTAGTTGCCCAACAGATTAACTCTAATTATATTCTAAGATTTACTATAAGGAGGGAACTATCTACGGTAGGGACTAAGGTCCTTTAAATATATAACTATACTCCTAAGAAATCCTCTCTTGTACGTGAGGTACGTATTATACGTGTTATATATAGCGTACACTGCGTACTCCTTGTATACTGCGTATAACGTTATGTAACTCGCTTACTATTCCTTATTATATGGTTCCACTGGATCCATTTTGGACCGTGCCTATATTAACTAACTAGCTTCCGCTAACTCCTCTCTAAGTAGTTATAATACCGTACTTAAAGCGTCTGTAATACTATCTCCCTCCTTTTTATCTTTGTCCTTGAAGATTTCTAACATCTCTAAGTCGTCTACTAGAGGTGTAATGTCCGTTTAATTAGTCTGGTTGATATTTGTACTTATTATAGCTAAAGCTCCTTCTTCCTTATAAGCGTAGCGCTGTGCTCGTACTGTGGCTGCCATACTGTTGCTTAGTGAGATAATGCCGTCTCCGTATTCTTGTTGCGTAAAGGTGGGGTTGGTGTGTGTCGCGCTAGCAAGTCCTTTGTCTTAATAACTCTTATTTTGCTTGGAGTGTACTAAAGCAAATATTTAATTATCCTGCAATGTTCGCTCTGTTTTTAATGCTAAGTGTGCGCGTCCGATAACTTTTAACAGTCTTTAAGTTTCCTAAGTAACTTATTATAGGGTCTTGTGTTTAATCTACTACTACAAAACTTAACGGTAAGCTCTTAAGCGCCTTGGATAAGCTTTGTCGTTTGTAGGAAGCGGAGTAGGAGGCTATAGCTGCTTAACAGCGTGCCTTTGAAGCCCGTCTATCCGCTTCTGCCCGTCTTCTTTGTCTTGAATATGTCTGTGAGAAGGTCTATTTTAAGGAGTGGAAACTTGTTTAATAGGGTTTGTCTAAGCTAGGTAATAAAAGGATTAACTTTTCTCCTATAAGGGAAATAACTCTGAGTAGCTTAGTAATTGCTCCTCTTAGGTCCCCCTTAGGTGATTTATTTTTTGGCGATTCCTCTCTGTTAATGTTGCCTAACCTACTTTCTTTTAATACTCCTATACCTTTCCTATAGCGTTCCTTAGGTTGCTTAATAGTTCCTAGGTAGTCTTATTATAGCCTATCTACTTTACTTTATACTATATTTTGTTATCTACATCCTTATAACTAATAATCTTTAAAACTTGCTATTCGTCTTTCTCTTGTCCTCTGTATATGTCTGCCTTATAGACTAGTGGCTTGATATTTCCGTGTGCTGGTTCTAGTATTGCGACATGCTGTATAGGGTAGATTTTTATTTTGGCTAGTAGGTTTAACTTATATATAACTGATGAAATTCTTTGCTTAACTTTAAAAGGTCTTAGTCTAATATAGTCTAACTTCTTGCTTAGTTGTTAACTCTTAAAGTTTTTGTGTAGTAGCTATACTTTATCCCCCTCTTTAAGATCTAGTCCCTTAGATCTTTTAGCATCGTAGTACCTTTTTATTTGTTTTTATACTAGTTTAGCTGTTTCTTTGAGGTCTGTATAAAGATTTATTAACGTCTCTATTCTTTACTTGGCTGTGCTACTCGTCTTTTTTGCTTATTATGGCGATAACGATATTCTTAGCTTATACCCATAGTTTGCCTTAAATGGTGATGCTCCTATTCCTTCTTATAGTATTGTATTGTATGCAAACTGTGTAACTGGTAGTAATAATACCTAATTATTTTATGCGTGATTGATATAATGCCTTAGATACTGCTCTAGTGTCTAGTTTAGTCTTTCTATTTATCCATCCGTCTGCGGATAATACGCTGTAGATGTTACTGCATAAACCCCTTATTCTGCCAGAAATACTTTCTAAAATGCTACTATAAATCTTGGATCTCTATTTAATATAATCTTGTCTAGTGCTCTATGTCTTATAAATACTTCCTTTATATAGATTCTAGTGACATCTTCTGCTAATATCTCTTTAGTGCATGCTATGAAGTATCCCCACTTTGTTAGCTTATCTACTATTACTAAGATTGCGTTATGATCTTGTCCTGTAATAGGATCTCTTAACTTTAGTAACTTAATAATAAAGTCCTATAATATAACCTCCTATGGTCTTCCTGGTGTCTTAATAGGTTGTAGCCCTCTGTACGGCTTATACCTCGTTGGTTTGTTTCTTTGGTAATCTAGATATTTCTTTATAACTTATCTTGCTAGTCCCTAGATTTCTTAAATAATGTATTCCTCTTAAAGTCTTAACACTAAGCCTATAGCTCCGTTGTGTCCTTGTATTATTCCCTTATGGAATTCCTTAATAAATTCTTCTGCAATAGACTTAGGTATATACGTTGCTTCTCTGTTTTTATATTACTCTAAGTCTAGATCCTCTACCTATGCTTTTTAGATCTTTTGTGTCTAATTACTCTCTGGTGATTTATGGATCTAACTTTTCTTAGTTGCTGTAATCTTTGGATAATTATACCTAATTAATCTATCTTGATCCTTTTGTAATAAAGCTCCTGATAGCTTTTTATTACTTTATAGTTTAGCCTTTCTGCTTAGAGCATCTGCTCGTGCATTGTCTGTACCCTTGGTATGCTAAATTTCAAAATGGTATTCTATAAGTATTTCCGCCTATCTAACCTATCTTTAGTTAAGTTCCTTTGTTATTAGGAATCCTGTAAGGTTCTTATAGTCTGTTTTAACCATAAATGGTTTTTTTATGCCTTATAAGAACGCTCTCTATTCCTTAAGTGCTGTAACTATACCTAATAACTCCTTATTGTAAATGTCATAGTTTAACTCTGGTGGTGTTATCTTTTGACTATAGTATGCCACTGGGTGCCATCTATCTTGATGTTTCTATAGGAAGTATGCCCCTAGTGTAAAGTCTAATATATCTATCTCTATAACCGTCTCTAGCCCTAGTTAATAGATCTTAAGAACTGGCTTTTAGGTAAATAACTCTTTAACTTTTTTAAATAGTTCTTATTATTCCTTCCCCTATGCCTATGGTTTTTCTTTCTTTGTTAACCGCGTAAATGGCTTAATGTTTTATAACTACTGCGCTATGAACCTTCTGTAGTAATTATAAAACCCTAGGAATGATCTTAACTATATTATATTCTCTGGTTCTTGCCAATTCACTATAGCCTTAATCTTTTTTGGATCTATGCTAAGTTAGCCTAGTTTAATAATAAATTTAACAAAATTGGTTTTTTTAGTGAAGAACTCGCATTTCTTAATTGCTACTGGCATCTTTTCTTCTTATAGTCTCTTTAAGACCTATTTAATGTGTTCTCTATGTTCTTCCTTACTTTCTAAGTAGATAATAATGTTATTAAGGTATGCTATAATAAATTCATCTAGGTATTCTCCTAATATACTATTAATTCGCTTCTGGAATGTTGCTGGTATATTTATAAGCCTGAATTGCATAACTAATGGCTTATATAGTCCTTTCTTTGACCTAAAGGCTGCCTTCTATTTATTACCTTCCTTGATTTTAATCTGGTGGTACGCCTATCTTAGATCTATCTTTATAAAGATCTTTGCGTTATCTATCCTGTCTTAGATTTTGCTAATTAAGGGTAAAGAATATCTATCCTTTCTAGTAATACTATTTAACTGTCTGTAGTCTATATATATCCTAAGTTTTCCGTTTTTCTTTGGGATAAATAGTACTGGATATTCTGCTAATAACTACAATGGTCTAATGTATTCCTTTTATAAGTTCTCCTGGATAAACTCCTTAAGCGTTACTGACTCTGTTTTAGTAAGCTTATAGATTAGAAAGAACTTTGGACTTATTCCCTCTTTTAATTCTATCTTATAGTCCCAAGCTGTATGCTCTAACAGCTTCTTACTTTCTAGTAACTATAACTTTTTTCCATACTTGTGGTATCTTTTTGGTATATAACTTAAGCCTCGCTTAGTCTCTTTATATATCGCTCTAACTTGATACTATACCAACTTGGTTTACTGTCGCACTTTATGTTGTTATATATCCTTAATATTAACCTGACCTGTAACCCAATTAATCTTTAGATTGTACTCCTATAACTAAGGTATTCCTAGTATCGCCTCGTCCTGTCCTAATGGTAGGATATTGAAAGACATTCTGACTGGTCTCCCTTTAATAGTTATCTGAATAGGTCCTATTTTGAGATTAATAATGCCTTCTCTATAGGCTATCTAGTCTTCTAAAATTATTATAAGTGGATATAGGTGTTCCTTTTATCTGTGTAGTAACCCTATCCTTTCTACTGCCTTTGGTAATATATGGTTCCTTATTACTTTACTGTCTACCAACGCTTTAAACTGCTAATCTTGCCACTTAGCTCTTAAGTTTAGGTGTTGTCCTTAAATTTCTTTAAGGGTCTAAGGCTCTAACACTAGTTCTCTTTAGTTTTGTACACCTCCCCTTTTCCTAACTATTGGCTGCTAGATCCTGCCTATACTTGGTTTAACTTTGGCTAATACTTAGTTTGTTTCTTTTTCTCTATATGCCATGGATAAGTATTCTCTAGGCACTCCTACTACTGTTATCCGTCTAGGTATTCTTCTATAAGGAATCTTCCTAGTTAAAGTATTAAGTCTCCTTGACCTTGTACTTCTACTGGGTGCTAACTATATATATACTTGGTATTCCTAAACTGCTTTTCCTCTAGTGCCTAATATATCCTTACTAGGTACTTCTGGTTCTTGTCTTTAGGTGCTCTATATATATTACACGTGTTATCCACACAAGCTATCTACAATAGTGTATAATGCGCTATATGTTTTGGGTTAACTCTTGGTTTATTTTTATCCTTAAGTTTAAACCTATACCTAGTTAACCTAACTACTGGTATCTCTACTACGGGTATTAAGACTTGCTGCTTACTTCTCTAGTCCCTAGATCCCTCTTTTAGGTTCCTTAATATTATAATTAATGCTCCTTTAATGTGACTTATGCGTTTTTCTATAATGGGTTGGTTTTAGATAACTTTTTTGTTTAGCTATATATAAAAGTCTTCCTATTTATTGTTGTGTCGTTACCTATACTACTTTCCGTATAACTGGTTTAGTGTATATAGTCTATCCATTAGAAAATACCTTGTTATCGCTATATTGTAATATCCTTTGGTATGCCTTTCTTTGAACCTAGTTGGAATATCTAGATTCTCTTCTTGTTCTAGTTTGTCTAACTACTTTGCCCTAGGTGTCCCTACACTTGGCCTATTAGTAACTCTTTATACGGGTGCTCTGTCCCTTATATGACCTAGTATAGCTGATCTCTTGTCTAGCTTTTGCTCTTGCTATATAATAATTCTTGTCCTAAACTTATCCATAGTTTCTTGTTTTCTGCGTCTTGTAGCTGGATCCTTATAGTCGTCTTGCTTTTTAATCCTGGTATTAACTTTTTAATCTTTAGGCTAAGCACTGTATTTACCTGGAATTACTGACGTTCTTATTCGTTCCCCAAACTTATAGTTCTTGAACTTGCGTCCTATACTCGTTTGTTTGTTACTGAACTAAGTTACTACCCTTTCCTATTGGTTTTCGTCCGTTGTGGGTTCTTAGGTGTGTCTTATCTTACTTTAAGAATCTTAAGCTTCTCTTATCTCTTCTTAAGAATCTTAAGCTTGTGGCCTTTTGCCTTTACCAAGTAATAAGCTAGCACTAGTAGTTATCTACTTGCTTAGTTTCTTCTAAACGTTACTCCTATTGTTTTATAAAGCGATGGAAATTGTATTTAATGGTGTCGCTATGCCCGTTACTAAACCTTATTTGGTAATAGTCTTAGTCTCTACTTCTGTTGCGTTATTAAGGTTTAAGTGCTCCTAGTTAGCCTCCTTTTTATCCTTGTTGCTGTTGATTAATAAGTACTCTAACTCTATTATTATTACTGCTAATCTTTGTCTGTATATTATTGTGACATTTTGATCTAGCTTGTAGAGTTGATTTTGTTTTTTGTCTAACTCTCTAGTTTTTTAGAGTTCTTTTGACTCTGGCTCTTATAGCCAATAGCTTACGCTATACTTAGCGTCTTTATAAATTTGGCATGCGTTGTTGTAATAATACGCAAAACTGTTAATTAAACACTCTTTTGTTTCTTATAGTGTACTATTATCCCTCTATACGTACGCGCTGTCTGCTGGTCTAGTTCCCTTTACCATGTGGTTACTCTAACTACCTTTATAGTCTCTGGCGAAATAACCCTATTTTCCGCAATTTATGCAAGCTCTATCTTTAAACCATCTTTTTTGTTATGGAGTCTGCCTAAACGTCTTCTGCTACTAAGATCCCTGGTTTAGCCTCTGCTCCTTAGTTCTTTAATTACTTAATCCTTAACCTTTAGGTTTCTATAGTTTCTTTTCCTATCTTTAGGTTTCTTTAGTACCACTTAGGTCTATTGGCTTTGTGCCATTTTATAGTTTTTAACTCTGTGTCTATTGTTGCGTACTTTGCGCCTTATATAACTGTGGAACTCTGTCTTACCCTCTCTTAGCTTGTTCCCTTTAATAGATTCTATTATTAATCTTTATTAACTAATCTATTAACTCTCTTAGAGTATCCGTATCTTCTATTAGGATGATTACGTCCTGGACTTTAGCCTTAAGTCCCTGTTTATACTGTGCTATAAGCGCCCTATTGTTCTACTTAACCTATATAGCTAGTGTTTAAAACTGTGTTGTATACTTAATTATTAAAGTGTGTTATACTAAGTTCTAAAGCTTTTATTCTGCTATGGTTGTGGCCTCTGGGTCTCTAAATATCTATATTAGTCGCTTTGCGAACCCGTTTTAACTGGTAAATATATACCATACATCCTAGTTAGTAGTTATTATGCTATTGGCCTGTATTTCTATAAGATATAGTTTAAACCACTTAAGTGCCCTCCCCGTTAGGAATAATCCTGCATAGGCTATTTAATCTAATAATATTACTAACTTCGCTCCTTCCTATACTACCTTAAAGTGCATCTACGTAAGAAATCCTTTGAGCTTTAACTTTTCTCCTAAGAATTGTTTAATTAAAGGTAACTTAATCTTTGCTGCTCTGATTCTATTAATGCGTTCTTTAAGTATCCTATTATTATCTTGTAAGTGATTAACCATTTCCTGTAACTAACCTTATGTAACTACTTGAGAATCCCTATTGTCTATACTAGTATTACCTGGCCCTAAGGTTATGGCTCCCATTGACGCTGTTGTAACTGGTGCTGCTCTTGGTGGTATATTACTTGATTTTATTCCAATACCGTAACCTTGGTAGTGAATGTGTAACGGAACCTTGTAGTAGAAACTATAGTGGGTTCTGTTAATAGGCTGGGTATATAGGTACGATAAAAACGATAATGTAATAATAACTAGTGGAGTAGTTGCCTAATAGATTAACTCTAATTGTATTCTAAGATTTACTACAAGAAGAGAACTATCTATGGTAGGGACTAAGGTCCTTTAAATACATAACTATACTCCTAAGAAATCCTCTCTTGTACGTAAGGTACGTGTTATATGTGTTGTATATAGTATACACTGCGTACTCCTTGTATACTGCGTACAACGTTATGTAACTCGCTTACTATTTCTTGTTATATGGTTCTACTAGATCTATTCTAGACTATGCCTATATTAACTAACTAGCTTCCGCTGACTCCTCTCTAAGTAGTTGTAACACTGTACTTAAAGCGTCCGTAATACTATATATTGTTAACGTAGTGACTACTAGCGCTAGCTATCTAGATCTAGCAGCTTAGCTAAATACTTGCACCTCTATATCTACCGTTGTTGCTGGTTTAAGTAGATGGACTCTATGTGTAGAAACTAAATTTAGACCCTCTCCTCTAACCCTTTGGTTAATAATGAGAAACTAGACTATATTATTCTGGTAAGGACCGCCTATTAGAATATAAAATGCTTTATAGATGTCCTTCTGGTTTTTTAGGGATGTCCTAGACTCTATCTGGCAAATAGTTAAATATTTAAACTGGCTAAGCCTTTTATAGAAATACTATATTATATTATTAGTAATAGTTTACTACCAGTCTAATGGCTAACTTATGAGGCGTAATAGCGTATATGCCGCTAGTTTATAACTGCTAAACAGTAGTCTCTTATTAGGATTCCTTTTAAGTACTTTATTAATATATTTTATAATTCCCTTTAGTTTCCTAGAGTTAGTAATTATGCTCCAATTCTTCCAAAGTGGATTCTTGTCTAAAGGTTTATCCTATTTTTCACTATAAAACTTGTTAACCGTCTACCTTGGCTTTATTTTAACTTTTTTTTTATCCTTCCACTATGTATCCTACCACTTATCTCCTATCTTAGCCAGGCCTAGAAAGATAGCAAAAAATTTTAACAAGCGACTAGCTCCCTCTAGAAATTAATTTATATTAAAGATAGGTTCTTCTTCTTTTCTTCCTTTAGCTTTCCAGTGTCTAAAAGCTTTATTTAGCTGTTTAAAAGCTTTTAGGGATGCTCCACGCCAGAGCTTCTTAATATACGGCTTAAATATTAAATCGTTCGTTATATAGCAGTCTTAGTAGACAACTAGTAGTAGCTTATTAATCACCCTCCTATTAAACCATCGGTCTTCCCCTATTCTGCGTATAATTAAGATCTTTATAATTAAAGAGAAGCATTCTTTAAAGCCTATAATAACCTTATTTAGAAGAGAAGAGTAATTAACTACTCCTAGCTTTTTATATTTAATTAATGCTTTAATATTACAACTATTAATTAATTTTGTATTTAGGCGATCCGCCTAATTAGGGGCCCTAAAAATTTCCAAGGCAGGAATTAGACTTGTAAAACCTTTGCTAGTTAGCATACTAGAAGTAAATACTACTAAAGGTTAAGAGGTATAGTAGGCTATTTTACTATTACCGTTCTTGTAAAATAGGCCCGGGCATTAAAAGCGAGGAAATACTGCTTAATTATTATACACTTATTTAGCCATTTTTATTAGATAACCTGTCTCTAACCTATCTATATAGAACTTGTTGGTAAGAATCCCACTAATAATATAACAAGGACCACCGTCTCTATAGAGATTAAAAATAGTCTTATACTATTTCTAAGCGGTCTAGGTTGTTGCCCAAGTTTACAATATTATAATTATAAGATATAAAGCTGATCTTAGGTCCATTTTCCACTAAACCTTTTTGCCTTCTCCTTTGTATTTTATAGGTTTAAGAATGTCTTTATCTTTATCTATAAAATTATACTTCTTTATACTAGACCTAATAAAAGCCAAATAGCGCATATAAACTTGTAGTTTGCCTCTAGGAATACAATTATTTAGTTCTAAGGTTTTAAACCATAATTTAACGTCTTTAACCGCTTAGGGCAGTAGATTCTGTCTAGTAATATATATAGTTGGTCCTACTGGCCGGTAAAGGAATTTTCTGGTAATACTTCCCTCAACACAATAGTACTATAGTATGCCATCTATTTAACTCGGGCATTGGGCGTTAGGGGGCTGCGGGTGTTTGTCTATGCTAGGGGTAAGGTAGAGACTTTTATCTCTACCTTTTTAATTTTCCTAATTAAGCCAGTTAAGGTTAATCTTAGTTATCAACACACTAGTATACCAGATTAAGAGCATTTAAAGTGTTTTACCTAAACCTATTATATCCGCGAGAAAGGTCCCACCTAGGGCTGCACAATTGCAAATAGTATGGGTAACACCAAGCAGCTAATATATCCATATAGCTTTACCCTTTTTTATGCTATATAAGTAGAAGGTTGCGTCTTAAAGAGTATTATAAATAGTTAACGGAAACAAGAGGAACCATAGCGCCTTTACCCATAATACTAGGTTAATGTGTGCTTCTTATATATCCTTTAGGTAATTAACTTCCTAATTAACCTTTTTAATTCTATCCTTATACTTATCTTCTGGTTCCTTATTAGTCGAAATAGGGTTAATTAAGGCGTTAAAGTGGCGGCGCTCCTATATACGGTTAAGATTAATTTCCCCAATACAAATTAAGTTAGGGTTATTATTTATATCCTTAAATAATATATTAATAAACATTTCGTGATTAAACTTTAGCTATTTATCATACTATCCTTTTATCTTATCCCATGGCATTATCTTAAATGTTTGCACTTTATCTAGATCTACGCCTTTTAAGAGCTCTAATTTATTTAGTAGGGGCTGGTCTTTACTACTATAGGTCCAGCTATAAGCAGTTTTAATTATAGCCGGCCGTACGGCTAATAATGCACCAGCAGGCATAGGTGGCGGTGACTTTAGGGTTAATGTAGGCTTTGGATTTAACTGCTTAGATATAGGTGGCGTAGACTCTAGAATTAACTGCTTATAACTACTTCGATCTAGGGTAGGTGTGCCTATTCTTCTCCTAGTCAGCACCGGTCGTGTAATATTAGGGTTAGAGTTGGACTTGGAATTACTCTTATTAAATCTTATACCTATAAACGTATGTTAGACAACTCTATATAATATTATACAATCTTATATAAGTTGTAAAGTCTCTTACGCTTTATAATCTGATTGGGATTTTTAACTCTAATTATAATTATATTAAGTCCAGCCTTCTTTGTAGAAAGCACTATAAATACCAGGTTTATGTGGTTAAGAATTAGTATACTAGTAGTCAGATCTACTATGGCCCAGCCATCCCTATATTTATCTGCCGAGAAGTTTACACTTATTATAGCCTACAGCTTGTTATATCTATAGTAATATATATTAACTTTCTTTAGAGAATCGGACAATAGATACTTATGCTTAATTTTTAATATAAATCCGTATAGAATAGGGGCCCTATTTAATGGCGTTTTATCTAGGTAACTGTACACAGCAAAGCTTATTTCATAGAATGGTGTAGGTGTGGTATTTGGCTATTATGGGACTTTAATAGACAGACCACTAAGTACTTAGGTAGCCTTAGAGGTTGCCTTTAATCTAGATAAATTAACAGACTGCTCTCTAGAAGACAAGGCGCTATGCTTTAGAACAATATTAGCTATTATAACCTCTACACCTCTACGTCTATTGGTTGTTACGTGTCGCTATATAGACTTTTTGGCGGTGATAGCGAAAGCTTTAAACTCTAATAGTAGATTGGATCTCTTAAACACGTGCCTATACTTAGTGTTAAGAAGGTTAAAGACTGTATGTTTAATTCCATTTTGTATAGGCCTAGACTCTGGTAACCTACCGCTAGACACTTTGTTGATTTTGCTAGCATAGTATTAAAGGATCTCTTTATATGTTTTTTCGTTAATCGCAAGTCCTTGCTGTAGCTTTAGACCACTTATTTGTAATAAGTTCTTATTAGTCGCAGTAGTTAAGTACTAACTAGAGTCTAGGTATGGCGCTACTATTGTAGTTAAGGACCCTATATATTTATAAGCGGGTGAAAGCTTTATACAGAATAGTATAGAGTGACTTATGAAGATAGTGGAGCGGATAATATATTAGATAATTAGAAATAATCTAATAAGACAATCCTAATAGTTATAATAAGAAGGTGTGCTAATAGTATCAACTTAAGACAATAGCGGATTCTAACGAGAGCGATATAAGAGTAATATAAGAAATAGAACAGAATGCGAGTCTTAATATAAGAAGTAGGATAAGATATAAGCTTTAATATAGGCAGTAGAATGAAATATAAGACTTAGAGTAAGAAACGGAATAAAAGGTGCGTAGCGAGACAAGATATAAGATTTGTGCTACTAACCAAGTAAATAAAATTGCAAGATGTAAATAGCAAGGCATATAAAAACAAGTGTAATCCGCAGTAGAAGCCTTAAAATGTTAGTTATTATATATATTATATAGGAAGCTAAAGAGTTATAGATAGGGTAATAGATGTCCTAATAGGTACACTTAAACAACTAGACTAGATATATAATAATAAAAGAGCTAATAATTCTATTCTTTATATTATAATTGGTTAGTGAAGCAGCTCTAAAGAGGTAGGGGAACAAGTTTAGGATAATTTAAGACATTAAAAAATGTCCAAGATTGTACGAAAAAGTAAAATATAATATGGCATTTTATTCCACAAGTGCAAGGTAAGGTAAAATATATAGTAGAAAGAGGCGGGGGGATAATTTAAGACATTATAAAAGGTCTAAGATTGTATAAAAAAAAGTGAAATATAATATAGTATTTTATCCCACAAGTGCAAGATAAGGTAAAGTGCATAGTAGAGAGAGGTAGGGGATAATTTAAGATATTATAGAAAGTCTAAGATTGTACAAAACAAAGTGAAATACAATATAGTATTTTATCCTATAAACGCAAGATAAGGCTTTAGGATACCCTTTTACCTAAAGTATAACCTATTTTTAAGCTATATCACTGACAAAGCAACTTTTTTTTGGGTGAGCTGTTATATCTACTATATAGGCAACCCAAAACTAGTATCCTAAATCCCACTTATGGCTACTACGCTTTATATTAAAGATATTTGCTAGACTTATTTATATATAGGTCCCGTAGTCCGAATTATATATTAAGCTATCTATAACATAGCTATTGTTACTCTAGCCCTGTGACACCGTACTCTTATTTATACGCCTTTTTCTTCTATTTCCTGCTATTGTTTGCTTGATTTTTTAAACTTCTATAGCCGCCTAAACTAATACCACAGCCTCTTTGTCTTTAAAAACATAGCTATGTTAAGCTTGCCTTAGCCTCAATTTCTCTAAACGTATACTGCCTAGAAATGTATCCCGCCTTATATAACTACTATAAGCTCTATCTATAATATGGCGTTTGGTGCCCTAGCGCGGAGCGGGCTCTCTTAAAAGCCGTATTATAATGCCTTCTAGAGACTAGACACCTAAAGCTTCTTTAGCCGCTATAAATAAGGGAGATGCCAATACGTAGATTGACGGTGGCATACTAGGTGGAGATGGCCCTAATCTTTATAAGCTAGGGTGGGATATTAAGGTTAAGCTAGCCAATCTATAGGCTGACTTAAATAACCCGTTCTTTTCTAGCAAATCATTTAAAAAGCTCTAACTGTATTTTAGCTCTCCGCACCCTAGTAGTATATAGGCTTGTGCTAATATGTCTGTTTAATAGGAAACTAGAGATGTTAAAAGGAATTCTAGAAATAAACTTTTAAAAGCCGTTAAAGATAAGCAGTTAGCCTGCAAGACACGGGCTTTCTATTTAGTTACTTCACGGGCTTTAAATTATCTATATTATTGCTAATACCTATTGTCCGGCCTGGCCCTCTAGCGTTACCCTAACGACAAATATAAGACTTCCGGGCGGCAGCTTAAGTTGGATATTAGTTAGAACTTTATATACCTAAGACTAGATATTGTGGTTCCAAGTACTAACCTATTTAGTTATCTTAACTCGACTAGCACTACCCTTAATCTTCCCTTTTTTTTTTGCCACGGCTTATATAGAAATAACGGAATCCGTAGGTCTAGATAGCTAATATTGTTGGGCTCTGTAACATCGGTGGTAAATAATATCTTCGCTATAGCTATAGTCCTGTAGCCATTGCCTAAGAATACTGTATATTGTTATTTAGACGGATAAAGGTTTTTTAGGTACTATTAAGTCTTTAGTTTATAGTGTCCAGTTCCGCTACTTTAGACTCTTTAAGTCCTTAAACTTAGTATTAAGCTTAGTATCAAGCTAGTCACACTTGCGCTTTAGCGTATAGTTTAGCTGCCTTGGACTCTTTTAAGTCCTTAAACTTGGTGTCAAGCTGGTTATACTTGCGCTTTAGCGTCTATTCTGGCTACCTTAGACTCTTTTAAGTCCTTAAACTTGGTGTTAAGCTAGTTATACTTGTGCTTTAGTATCTAGTTTGGCTGCCTTGGACTCTTTTAAGTCCTTAAACTTAGTGTTAGGCTAGTTATACTTGTGCTTCAGCGTAACTAGTTCTAGCAAGAAAATAAGAGGTATACTCTTGGCAGCTATAAAGCTAAGCCACTTATATAGATTAAATACCGGCAATTAACCGTTAGTACTATAATACGCACTCTTTACGCCTAGAAACAATACCATATTGTTTAATATATAATTAGCGACAATGCAGCGGAGCTATCTATGGTGTTTTTATACCCCTAAGAGTTATGGCGGCCTTCACCAACACCTATAGTGCTGCAAAAGGCGGCTGCCTAGCCACTAACACGTCTATAAAAAAGCATGCGAAAAGAGATACAATACTTGCATATTTATTGCGGCCCGACTACTTATAATTCGCGATTAATTCTACCACTCTTACTAGTTAGATAACGCGCGATTGTAACCGGATAGTATAAACATGGATACTAACGAGTACGCTCTAGTAGCGGTAGAATATAAGTAGAATGCCCATCTGGTGCCTCTATACGGTATACTACATTAGAAAAGCGTTATATCGTCATTATTATTACTTAGAGTAGAGACATTTGGAGCAACTAAAAATATAAAGGCGGGTAAACCAATTTTATGCAAGACTAATAATAATATATAGTAAGTTAGCTAGACAATTTTAGATATTACCATATTATAACATAATAATAGCTAAAGTATACTATATAATCCTTTTCGTTTGGAGTTTGATTACGCCTTTTTAATATAGCTGCACCGTATTTGCTGCACAAAGGGAGATGTTAATGCACTACTTAAAGATACCTGGCTTAGCCCACTTTATAGCCTGCTTAGCTTCCAATCTATAAATTAATAGGAAGAACTAATTACCGCTATTCTATTTGGTATATAAGACGAACAATGGCTCCAATTAGAGTATAAGGTGGAATTAAATATTAAAGGCTCTAAGCAGAGGGAATACTATATTCTTTATTGGGATATTATAAATGTAATTACCTTTCTAATTGGCTATTGACCCTTTAAAGATGCACTAGTATATGCACTAAAGAGACTCTATAATGCCGAAAACCACTGAGTCTATAACGAGCTATACAGTGGTGACTGGTGGTGGGAGACACAAGGCAAGCTTCCTAGCGGTGCTATAGTAGTTTCTATACTTATAGCAGTTGATAAGACCTAGCTAATAATGCACTATAGCAACAAATCGGCCTGGCCCGTATATCTTACTATTGGTAATCTTGACCGACAAGTTTGGCGCTAATAGATATCCCCCGCAAATATCCTTGTTGGCTTTGTGCTAGTTATTAAAGAAAAGGATAACAATATAAAAAGTAAAGTATATTATAAGGCGATAAGAACTATACTTAAATATAAGTCCTGCTTTAGTATTCTAACGCTATATCCCATTAACTAAAATATAATAGCAATTAAGCATCTTGCAGAAAGCGGCGTAGACCTTTAATATATGGATAATTTTGTGCGACGATGTTATCCAATTATATATAGAATAATGGCAGACTATAAAGAACAAGTGCTGCTTACAGGTGTCAAAAGCCGACAGCACTGCACTATATGCTAGGTCCCCCCTCTAAAGTGTAAGAACTTGACCGAGAAACAATACCCGCTACGCACCTATAAGGAGACGAGAAGATAGATTAAATGCTAGTAACTAGAGAACATTCTTCTATTTTTAGATAACTGGGTATACCCAGTAGAATATTTTACGTGGCACCATCGCCTATTTAACATCTATAAGGGCATAATAGTAGATGTTCTATATTAGCTTCTAAAGGGTATTGTTATACAACTTATTAAATGGGTATAGAAACTGGTAGGCGATATTATCTAGCTAAAAAGAAAGAGAAGAGGGACGAAGATAACCACAATAAATATATCTATAGAGGCTTAGCTTAATTAGCGTTTTAGACAAGTCCTAGCTTTTATAGGGCTAAAACAGTTTAATAATCTGTTATTTAGTAAAGTTACTTAATAGACAGGTAATAAATAAAAAGCTATAGTTTGTTAACTTATTACTATACTAGCCCCACTGCTGTCGTCTAGGGAACTATATGCTATACATTTTACAAGAGCCGTATGCGACTTTGTTATTATGGCTTAGTATCGCACCCACGACGAGGAGATACTATAATATATGCACTACGCCCTATATTAAATTAATATGCTTAAAGGCGTGTTTTAAAGTTTCCGTCTAAAGGCAAAGGATTCTAATATAGGCCATTTTAATATACTAAAATTCCATGCCCTTGTACATTTTGAGGAAAATATCCGCCTATACGGATGCGCAGATGGGTACTACACTGGCGCAAATGGCGAAGCTAGACACCGTTATATTATTAAGGCGTTTTATGACTTAATAAATAAATGGGATTCGCTATCTTAAATCTGCTTTTATAATTCAAGACGGGTAGTAGTACTAGCAATAGAAAACAAAATAGCTTTTATAAATAGTAATTCTGTACCACAGTCTTTCTAGCGTCTAGAGGTGCAGGTTATTTAACCAATATAGCATTTAGCAGTTGCAAAGCTTTGGTGGCCTTTGGAAGATATAGATAGGGCAACAAATCTTATCTAGAGGCGTCTTAGGTTAAAGACGTGGCTTTATATATCTTATGTGGTAAACTGTTATAAAATCCTAGGGTTTCTAGATAGTATTACAGTATTTGTTTAAGAGTGTAGGCAAAAGCTATAAGGCGAACGTGCCTAGAACTCCAATATGGACCGGAAAGAGAAGGACCCCTTATAGGTTAAGCGCCTACTTGTTAAAATACATCTATCTATCCACTATTGGAAACGAGATGGAAAAAATGCAACTAACCTTAAGGGCCAAATTAGTAAGGTAGTATGTTGTATACTAAATTAGCAATGTTCTAACCAGTAGAGGCGTGATTATATATAGGTCTAAGAGTATATGGATAACGGCGACCGTATTAGAAAAGGCCACACGCCGTTAGGTAAAAGACTTGTAGGCCAGCTTTAGCTAATTGTTACTGTTCTAAATATTAAAAGGTTAGATAAGTATGGTGTATATATATAGTATACTGGAGCTATGGTAAAGCTGCTTTAGCTATTAAATTATGGACTGCCGCATCCAACACACGGCATGGTTGAGGTAAAAAGGTAGCCGCGCTTAAGCGTAAATACTAGGCAGGTACTTAGAGGTGGTCGCTTTTATTTAATGCCATCTATTCTATAAAGCGCGTATGTTGTTCTAGCCGCTACTTCTTATCTAGATTTGTACTACGTTAATAATTATATTAATTGGGACCAATATAATACTCTATACTCGGACAACTTTCTTAAAGAAGGAACTTATATTGCGTTATTATATAGAAGCTAGGACAAATAGCAAAAGCAGCTAAGCTAGCATAGAACCTATATAAGACCATATGGGACTATATAAGATTGTATAAGATTATATAAGATTGTATAAGATTGTATAAGATTGTATAAAATTATTTTGATCCTAATATATATTATAAGCTAGCATACTGCAGGCTAAGAAAATAGTAAAAATTTATTTGCGCAATTGGCATATAACTTTAAAATAATATATTACATTACCTTAATTGCATGTCAAGGAATGTGCAGTTGGCTTTTAAAGTTATCAAGTTGGTTAACTGCGTGTTATTTAAATTTTAAGTTAGTTAATTGCATGTTAAGGAATATGCAGTTAGCTTTTAAAGTTATTAAGTAGGTTAACTGCGTGTTATTTAACTTTTAAATATGTCAAGTTGGTCAATTGCGTGTCAAGTTGGTTAATTGCGTGTCGAGTTGGTCAAATTGCATGTCAATTACGCGAAACGCGAAAAATAAAGTCTACTTAAATCTTATCCTGCGAATATTTTCCCGATGTCCTTAATTGCCCTTTATATAGTATTTAGTTAGAGTAATATAAATTAATAGGAGGCGCTTTATCCGGTTTTTATTAAGTATAGTATTAAAATAAAGATTGGAGCTCTTATTGGCGATAATACCGGATTAAATAATATCCTTTATTATACGATTGGCTAATGGCTTAGCCTTAGGTATAAAATTAACTAAATTATAACGTATTAAAGAATTCGCTATTAGGGGTATATTATTAATATAATGGGCGCTCTTAAAAGGTACATATTAGATAAGATAGATAAAGGTTTTACTAATGTCCTACTAATGTCCTAAAGGAGACATAGTTAGATAGATAGGGGGTAAATGGTTTTACTAGTGTTTTAGAAGGATTATAAAGGGAGCTAGTTCTCCTCTAGAGAAGAACTAGCAATTAGTCTCTAAATAAAAGAGGTTAGAAAGCATTTGTCCTTTAATATATAAAGCTTGTTCTACCTTTTGTAACAAAACTAGCCCAGTTACAGTAGGAATGTCTTAGTAAAACACTTAATAGATAAATTTCGATGCTTTGATCAAATTCTACCGAATTCTGCCAAGTTAATTAATTTCCACTAAATTCTACTAATGTGTAACGTGGCCTATCTTTACGTCGCCATACGGCCGAAAAGACTGAGAGTGCTTGCGAACTTGTCGCAAGCGCGGCGGGACCTAATATATATACTCTTATATGATGTGATGGAATTTGGTTAAAACCTGTTAAAATCCGCGTGGGCTTATACCTATGCGTCTACTGCCAAGACCTTGAATATTTAGTTATAAGTTTCCTATATTTCTTTCTCTTCTTTACGCAACGTCTTGTACTCTGCAAGAGCTATATACCCTTAGATTTAGATAGAATTTATATTGTTCCTTTAAATCTTCCTTAAAGCCTCTTCGCGCCCTTATATTACGTTGCGTTAAAATAACTACTATTAAAATGGCAAACGAACCTAAATCCGCTTTAATAACTATAAGTATTATATCCCTAGTCAGGGAACAGTTAACTATAATGTAATAGTTTTTTATGGATGCCCTAGCCTAGTAGCGGGCTGCAATAGAAGCCTAATATTAGCGATTAATGGAAGCACTTCGCGAAGAACTTCGCAACGTTAAGGCACTTATATTAGAGACCCTAATAACAACGCCTGTAAATAAGATTAAAGTAACCGTATCTAAACCTGGCCTATTAAATGCGAATACTAAGCTAGTAATGGTAGCTTAACCTATATCTATAACGAATTTAATACCTACTATAAAATCTAAAAAGCTCCCTAATTTTCTAATATTTAATGGAAATTAAAACAACCTACGTCCCTTTATAACTAAGCTTTGTTTTAAACTTTTAATAAATTATAACTAATACCCTACTAAAGCTAGTAAGGTTGGCTATAGAATATCTTATTTAAGTAAAGACGCTGCATATACTATAGATCTATTCTTCCGTAACGGCACCTTTATTAATTTTAAAATCTTTATCTCTCTACTAGAATAAATATATAATAACGCCAGCTGTGAATACACAGCTGTTACCAAACTTAAAAACCTATAATAATAAAACCGAGACTTTACTAGCTTCTTTTCGGAATTTTTAGGCCTTATTGGCGAACTGGATTGGAATAAAGCCGCTAGAGTTACCGCCCTTTAATAAGCTATTTTGGATAAAATTAGAGCCTAGTTAGTAGGTAGGGAACTACCAAAAAACCTATCTAAATTTGCTATAATATGTTAATAAATTAACGAGGACCTTTAATATTGTCGGTATACTCGCTTTATCAACGTGCACGAATATCACTTATAGTAGTACGTATGCGGTGTTGAAGTTGGTAGTTAATTGTTTTGTCTAGAAGTAAGGGGTTGCTCCAAGGACAGGTTAGCTAGCCTCGCTTCGTGGTCTCGTAACCACGTCACATAACTAACATTCCGACAAATATAATAAATAAACTTATTCTCTAAAGTTAACTATATCTTACGTTTAAAACACTACAAACCTAGTATATACCCTAAAGCACAATCCGTCTCTAAAACCCAAAAGCCCTATATATAACCCTATGGACCTTAATGCCGCTTAATCCTATATACCCCTGGGAACTAACAAATGAAGAACTTAAGCCACAAATAGAGAATGCTTTGGATGCGGTAAAAAAGGATATATTTAAAAGCATTGCTGAACTTACCCCTTTAAAAAAGTCTACTGTAGTTCCTCCCGTTTCTTAAATCGTACCCGCTCTACAAATCGTACTTGGACGCCACGAAGTATCTCGCCTTTGGTTAACTTGGAAAACGAATTATCCTAAGGCCAAGTCGCGCCTTAGGACAAAAAGTGGAAGAGTATAAGTGTCTAGGCTCTTCTAGTGCTGATACATAGTATAACTCCCTTAATATACTCAGCGAAATTTAAATACTTAAAAAATAGAAGAAGGTATAAATTCTAATAGATAGCGAAGCCACTAGCATAGGCTTTATTAATATAAACTATATAAAAACTTAACGCCTAAAATTAAAGAAACTTAATAAGCCTTAAGGCCTATAAGGCTTTAATGGCAAACCCTTAATATATAGCGAAATAACGCACTACGCCCTAGTAAAAATGTGGATAGATAAACACCTTAAATATATCTCCCTATTTGTAACACCCTTAAAGCAATATAAAGTTATACTTGGACATAGATAGCTAAAACAATACAACCCTTTAATTAGCTAGGTTAAAGAAATACTAAAGTTCCGTATAACTTACTGCCAAAGTTATTACTTAAAAAACTATTTGCCCTACAAACATATATATAACTATTTAAATTTAACATAATATAAATTACCCTTGCCACGAACCTTAAGCCAATATAATAAATCTATAACTGCTAATTGTGGTAAAGAATGCGAAGATGTTATATTAAAACCTCTTAAAATTCGTATAATATAGGCCGCACCCTTTATTTTATTAGCAAAAAGACAAGATTATAAAATCTGTACTATAACTATGGAAGATATTAAGAAAGCACTAAAACTAAAATAGTATATTAATCCTTAACCTCTTATACCTAAAGAGTACTATAATCTAATTAACGAGTTTAAAAAACAATTTTTAGACCAACTAGCCCCACACTAAGACAAGTATAATTTTAAGATAAAACTTGAGCCTAGCATAACACTAAAATTCGGTCCGCTATATGGTATTGTTCGTACTAACTTAATAGCACGAGTGAGTCGTATCCACGGGCACGAAATACATGTAGTATCGTATACTTGTTTAGATGGTGACTGTTGATTGTATAAAGCAGACTACGTGGTCTATATACTGATGCGTCCTCCCCCTGATTAGTTAGTGCTTCATAAGTGCATTAGACGCGTAAGTGAGTGGTTAGTGCACTAAACGCGTAAACGCGTACCTGGCGTACCGAACGCGTAGGCACGCGGTTGGTACGATAGGTGCTATAATTATATACTAGCGGTACTTGAAAAATAAAACCACTTATATACAGCCTCTGTAATTGCTTTAATAGAACCATAAAATATAAAAGAAAATACATAGGAAATCTCCCCTAAGGTGCCGTCTAGGCTGCCTTTTAAACGGTGCCCTAAGCTGGCCGTAAGTTCTGCTTATAGTCCGTAGAATGAACCGTACGGCCTTTTAACGGGCAGTAGACGAGCCATAAGTCGGATTATAAGGGCCGCTAAGGCGCTAGTACTAAGCGAGCTAATAGCAATTTTCTATCCCGGGGATGGAAAATTGTGATTGGTTAATTCAACTACCCTATAAAATTTGGCAGGTTACGTGAGTCCACCAAGTTCCACTATAGCTTTCCACCGTTTTCTACCTGTACCGTATAATGAGCCGTACGGCCTTCTAACGGGCTGTAGACGTACTGTAGGTGTTCTGTTAGTCCCGTTCTACCTATTCTATGACTTCTAGGTTAAGCCTATTTATATTAATTAGGGTTTTAAGAGCTTGATATAGCTTTGCCTTAGTTATAGCATCTGCTGGGTTGTCTCCGCTGCTAATTTATTTGACCTCCGTAATCTCGCGCTGTTTATAGGCCTGATATAAGCATATAAGGTCGACCATAAGCCTTTTCTCTTATATTGTACCTAGTTTGACTAGGCAGTTGTAGAGGGACTTTAAATTGGTGTATAAAACTAGGGGTAATTGCTCCAGTTATAGAATCTTCTGGACCGTTGATTTGATTACAGCTGCTATATTAAAGCTATAGGCTAGTGCATATAGCTTAGAAGCTAGTACACTGCGGGTTACTTATTTGCACTTAATTAAAGACTAGTGCAGTATATTTATATCCTAATTGCGGTCTGTAAGTACAATTATAAAGCTAATTTATAATGATAGGTCTTTATTATTAGCAAAGGAGGCGTCCGTAAATACTATTATACTAAGGGAATTTAGGTCTAGTGGTATAAAAGTAAGTCCTCTTGTTGCGTTATTAATTTACTATTAAATGCGCTTATTAAGCTACTTAATATTTTCTTCTTGCGGATCTACTACCTAGGCCGCAAAGGACAAGTTATAGGCAGATTTGGGTTGGCAGACTATAGCTATATAGGCGCCTCTTACACGCTGTGCAGCGTATTAGTCCTTTGTATTTATAGTCTTACGGGTCTCTCCGCAGGAACTAGTAAGGTCCGTAGGCTTTGCTATAATGGGCTTTAGGTTTTGGGCTTGGCGTTCCTAAGTTAGCTTAATTAGGTTACCCTTTTATATAATTAGGCCTCTATTAAACTTAATTAGATTCTGCTTAGTTAACTACTCTTATAGCTTTGCCAAGAACTTGGCCTTTTATAGTTTAGTTTCTTTAGCGTCCGCAAAGGTCTAGTCTGCTAGGAATAGGGTATTGTTTATTTAGAGTCCAACAATACCGAGGCCATTTAATAGGCTGTATAGGAGGTAGGGGTTATAGGTTAACTATTCTATTTTAAGTTTACTAATATGGTGCTAGTGGTATATCTTAAACTAATGGTTTCCAGCTTCTGGTACTCTGTACAGAGGTTTTATAACCCGTAGGATTGTTCCTAGTTGTAGGTTAAGCTCGGGGGGTGGCCATATAAAGATATCCCTACTTAGGTAGGTATTAGACTGTATATAGGCTTGCGAGATGTCCTATAGGTAAAGAGCTATGGGTTTACTTTGCTGTAGTCCGGGCGTAAGTGCAAGTATAATCTGTTGGCTGACTTATTAAATTATAGGCGATTATGTAAGGACTAAGCCCTTCCCTTGGTTGTTGTAGGCTTGTACAATAAGCCTTAATTTTTTAAAAGCTTTGTTAGTACCTAAGTGCTTAATTTTGTTAATGAAGCGTGAGTTAAATATATAGACGCCTTGCGGAACGTCTTTCTCTATTATAACCGCAAAGACGCCCTTTTTAAGTAGTCCGTTAATCTCTTTATGTTGTGAGTTTGTAAAGGGGGTTTCCTATACTAGAACTGATATATCTGTAGGCGGAGATTGCCTTGTGGATATCCCTGCGGAGGTTAGGTAAGTCTCTATTATAATATTCTTAGTTATAGGGTGCTTTTGGGGGCGTCCTTGACCGCGCTTTATAATAGGTATAGCGGGTTTAGTGGGTTTCTAAAGGACTTCTAGGGTAGGTAAGGGTGCTTCTAGCTTGTTTAATTTGGCGGTCGCTTCTAGTTTATCTGGTTTAGCGGTTACCTCTGGTTTGTTTGGCTTGGTAGTTGCTTCTAGTTTATCTAGCTTAATATTATAGGTGTCTTTGGGCCGAAAGTAGGGTTTTACGGATGTACTCCTAAAGTTAGTTAGGCCGCTAGGAAGTTGTATATAGTATGTCTCATTTTCTATAGCTAGTAAACGGTAGGGTCTGGTTCACTTGCCGCTTTTATGCTATATAAGGACTTTAGAGTTAAGCGGGAGGTCGTGTACTGGGGTTATATTAGGTCCGTTGCGGTAGTGTAGGGCGTTGTTAATAGCTTATTTGGCCTGTAGCTTGACTATCTTAGCTATTGCCTTCTATATTGCAGCTGCTTGTTCCGTAATAGATGGGGTAGGAGGATTTGGGTTATTTATCCTTAGGTAGGCTCTGTAGACTAAGAGGGTAGGTACTAGTCTATCTAGGCCAGTAGTGTTGTTAATGGCTTTTATAGCTATCTGTAGAGCTAGTTCCTTTTAGATGTCCTTATACTTATTTGTAATAATCTAGTAAGCTCTCTATAGGGCTAGGTAAGCTCGCTTAATAAGCCTAATAGACTAATGCGCCTTAACTAAAACGGCTTTTATTGATATAGCTATAGCTATAGCATACTGCTGGAATTCCTTGCTAATAAAGTTCCTACCGGCGTTGTAGGTGATATACTTAGGAGGTCTAATATACGTGTTAATCTAGCAGGTCCGTAAAATATCCTAAGTGTGCTTTACGGATATATTTTGCAACTAACGGGCGGCTTAATAGCGGGTTACCTTATTAATTATATATAATACTGGGCTGCCGTTAATGTACATAATGTCTATATATACTAAATAGTTGAAGTTAAGATCCTTATAAAGGGTAAACTTAAATCGGCCTAGGAAACATCCGTATTTCTAGTAGTAGGAGTAGTATTTAGTTAGGTGGTTAATTACCTTCCTATTAACGTTGTTATGTTTAGAATATTTAAGGACTCTATGCAGCTTTTCGGCTAACGGGTAGCCGAAACGGCAGTGTAGGTGGTGGATTTCCATACTACTAAGGTAGCACGGGTTATAGTTAAAAGATTCCTAAATATAGGTCCATAAAGTCTCTCCCTATATAAGGAACGGGTGTCCAAATTGTTATATAATTAGTAGGGTGACATGCTTGCTTTCTAAGGTAGTTATAGGGCCAATTAGGGTGTCTGTAATGTTATTATAGTACACCTATAACCTGTCCATATCCGTAAGGCAGAGTAGGAAAGGGGTATCTACCTTTACTATATGGAAGTTAACTAGGCCAATTAGAGTCTTAACTGCTACTAATTTAATTAATACAGTTAAGCTAATACCAAATTAGACGGTTATGGCCCTAGTTTGCGTAATATCAATATCCGTATTGTTATTTGTGGTGGTCCTATATGCGAGGTATTGTCTGTAGCCTATAGTAGACTTCTTAGAGGCACCTATGTTAATTATAACACCGTAGAATTCCTTAGGGGTATAGCGTTCTATAGTAATATATGTAAATGGGTCCTGCTCGTAATCTATAACGTCTGTAATGGGGGTGCTTGCGGAATGGTTTTTAGGCGCAACTAAGTGTATAAAGGAACGGTTGGCTAATATAGTTATAATATTAAAGGCTTGGCTGTCTGTAAAAGGTCTAAAAGTGGTTAGAAATATCTCTAAGGTCTCTTATTCCTAAACGTCTAAGTTAAAGTTAATTATAAGGGCTTCTATTAACTTATTAGGGGGCTCTTCTGCTTCCTCTCCTTTATATTCTAAAATAAACTAGCTAATACGGCTATTAAGTCTCTTCCTGGACTTGTTATGTTCTTCCTAGGTATACCTTATAGACTAATATTCTTCCTTGCCGCATATAAAGCACTTCTGGCTGGTTCGTCTGTGGGGGTATATTTTTGTACGGGGGTTGCTATAGGGGTTACGGGTAGGACTTGGTTGGTATGGGTGCTGCTGACAGTAGCGGTGGTCTGTAAAGTAGACGTCTAAGTCTGTTTGCGGATATTAAATATCCGTAATAAAGGCTTAAGTGCTGCCTGGTGGGTTTAAGACTTTATATATTATAATAGAGGAGCGTAGATTATTAATAAGGCCAGCTAAGGTATCTACAGGCTTATAGTAGGCGTACTTACAGGGCTCTACTTCCTGGCAGGCCATAATAAGTTTATTATGCAGGAAGTCGTCTATTTGAAGCTTAGCATTAAGGCCGTGCTATAGGTGCTGGAGGTCTTTAATAAGAATTTGCAGGCACTCTATAGTCGATTTTTTAGTATTCTTGTTAATTACGGTCCGTAGCTTAGTTATATTCCATTAGGTAAGGATATCACGCTTATATTTTAGTTCTTTAAAGTAGTTGCGGGTAGCTTTATATAGCTTATTAAAGGGAACACCAAGGGGGTTACTCTTAAGGTTAGTATAGTAGTGGTCAAGTGCTAGGCCACGCAGCATAGTAGAGTAGGCTTGGCTAAACTCCTATTTAGGAATATCAGCCTTCTAACAGAGGTCCGTAAAGATAGTTAGTTTGAAGTTAAAGTTATCATTTTCACCGCTATACTTAGATTCATCGGTGTAGAGCTTAGCTAGGTTAGCTAGCTCCTTACTATAGGTCTTTACTTAGGTGTGTTATAGATCTATAACTTGCGGATCTATGGCTTGCGGATATATAGCTTGCGGATATATAGTTTGCGGATATATAGCTTACGGATCTATAACTTAGGCAGGTTGTAGATCTATGGCTTTATTAATAGAAGGGTTTTAGTCCGTATTTTAGTTTACGGGGGTATTATAGTCCGTAACTTAGGTACTAGGTGTGCTTTAGCCTGTAAGATCAATTCCGAAATCGCTTAGGTTTATAGAATAAATTTAGTTAAGTAGGTTAGATATAAGGCTAGCAATACTATTAAGTTTAGGAGAAGTAGAGAGATTATTTATAGCTTTAACCTAGTCTAGGATTTTCTCTTTAGTCCATTCCGTTTAGTCCTCCTCCTATATTATATTATATAAGGACCATACAACAGTAACTCATTTATCCTTTTTAACCCATATACCTTGGTAACGTAAAAGGGTTCGTAGGTTACGGATAGCAGTAGGGTTACAAGCCTTAAGAATAGCTTCCGTAAAGTCCGCAAAGTCTTCCTTATATTGCTCCTATAGGTCGTCGTTCAGAAGCTTATAGTGTCTATATTTAAGGATTTTGAAATTAATGTAGTCGTTAACGTCGTTTATAGACGTAAGGTCGACTTCTTAGCTCCACTTCTTTTAACCTTCACTAATTTGCTTGCTTATATCTGCCATATTATATAGCGTTATATATCTGTATAAGCTATGGCAGGTCGTAGTAGCTTATAGCGGGTGAAGGAGGTCTTATAACGGTCCGTAAAATCAATTAGCGGGTCCGTAACAGTTTAAGGGGTCTTATAGTGGTCCATAAAGGTAATTAACAGGTCCGTAACGGTTCGTAGAAGGGTAGGGGTCTCCATAAGAGGTCTAAAAAGAGGTCGGGGGTATTAAGGAAGGGTGTAGTAGGAATAGGGGTTTAAGGTTTAAAGGGGGTTAAAAATAGGGGGTTCTATAAAGATCTATATTCACGTCTATAACTTCTAGTAAACCGTACTAAGACTTAAATAAGTATACAGAGTTAGTAATAGTCCGTAATCCCCAACTTCTAACCTTCTAGTAGGTCGTACTAGGAGTCTAAACGGGTGGTCGCTGTCATATATATCGCTCAGTAGGAGGTGTCGAGTAATTGCTAATCTATGCGCGCTCACTAATCAGTGTTTATACTAACTTAATAGCACAAGTGAGTCGTATCCACAGGCACGAAATACATATAGTATTATATGCTTGTTTAGATGGCGACTGTTAATTGTATAAAGCAGACTATATAGTCTATATACTAATACATCCTCCCCCTAATTAGTTAGTGCTTCATAAGTGCACCAAACGCGTAAGCGAGTGGTTAGTGCACCAAACGCGTAAACGCGTACCTAGCGTACCAAACGCGTAGGCACGCGGTTGGTACAATAGGTGCTGTAATTATACAGGTATATTATAAGAAGAATTACTTATAATGCAATAATACCTTAATAAGCATCCAGAAAAAGGATTTATTTGCCTTAGTTAATCTCTATTTGCCTTACCTATACTATTTATTAAAAAGCCAGGAGGAGGCTTAAGATTCTAGGTTAATTACTAAGCTTTAAACGCAATTATAATTTAAAACCAATATCCAATTTCCCTAATTTAAGAGACGCTTAACTATTTAGCAAAGGCACAGTACTTTATAAAGCTTAATATAATTGCTGCCTTTAATAAAATCCGTATATATAAAGGAGATAAGAAGTATATAGCTTTTTGTACCTAATAGGAACTCTTTAAATACCTAGTAATACTATTTAGCGTAAAAAATGGTCCTAGTACATTTCAGTAATATATTAATAATATACTTTGTAAGTTCCTTAATATATTTGTTACCGCGTATATTAATAATATTTTAATCTACTTGTCCTTACTTTCTAAACATTAAAAATACGTTAAAATGGTCCTTAAACGCCTATAAGATACGGGCCTATAATGCAATATTAAGAAATACAAGTTCCACGCGTCTAAGGTTATATACTTAGGCTTAATAATATCCTATAATGGAATTAAAATGGACCCTAAAACAGTTGCCGCAATTATAAACTAGGAAAGCCCTAGCAATATATAAGACATTTAAGGATTTCTAGGATTCGCAAATTTCTATTAACAATTTATTAACTACTTCTTAGAAACTGTTTAGCCGTTAATAAACCTAATAAGAAAGAATATGAAATTTAAATAAACCCCTAAATATAAACAAGCTTTTAATAACCTAAAGCATCGTTTTATAACTACCCTAATTCTTGCCTACTTTAATCCTAACCTTAAATGTATTATTAAAACAGACTTATCTAATTATGCGCTAAGGGGAGTGTTATCGCAATATAATAAGGACAGTGAGCTATATCTAGTAGCCTTTCTCTCCTAGAAACTTGCCCCTGCTAAATTAAACTATAAGATATACAATAAGGAACTACTTGTAATTATTAGATGTTTTAAACAATGGCGCCCTAAGCTTAAAGGATCGTTATTCCTAATATATATATTAACGGACCATAAGAACCTACAGTACTTTATAACTATAAAGTAATTAACACAGCGCCAAATTTGTTAGGCCGAATACCTTTTATAATTTAACTTTAAGATTATATACTAACTGGGCAAACTTAATTAGAAGCCTAATATATTAATATAATAATTATAGGACCTATCTATAAATACTACAGATAAACGGATTATAAATTAATTACGGATCTTATTGCCTCCTAAATGTTTTAAAAAACTATATCCTATATTCCTAGACACAGAACTTAATAGAAATAAATTAGAAGTTAATAAATGGGAAATGGAAATTAATAAGCTAATAAAATACAAATATAAAAATGATATATGAATAATAGATGTAATAAAAGCGATTTAAATAGGAAAATGATAGTATAAGGATATTATACTTGCTAAATGTAAGATTTAAAATAACCGATTATACTATTAATAGAAGATAGTAGTTCCGAATTCCAAACCTTTATAATTTAAGATACTTAAATTTGTATATAACTCCCCTATAGTAGGGCATCCTAGCCATATAAAGACTTATAAAATTGTTTAATAAGTATACTACTGGCCTATAATGCATAACTACGTATAAAAATACGTTTGAGCATGCAGGATATGTATGCGTGGAAAGACCTCTTATGTAAAAAAGTAAGGAGTACTTTAACCGCTACTAATTCTAATACAAAGATGGCGCGATATCTTAATTAACTTTATAGTTAACTTGCCTAACAGTAATAGGTTTATAAATATTATAGTAGTTATTAACCGCCTTATAAAAATACGATATATGATTCCTATAGACTTAATTAATGCAATATTAGTAGCTAAATGTTTTATTAAGCATGTCTTTAAGCTACACGGACTTCTTAACTTAATAATATCTAACTACAGAAGCCAGTTCGTTTTAGACTTCTGGAAAGCTCTATATAAATAATTAAGTATTTAAATACAACTCTTAACTGTATTTTATTTAGAGACGGATAGTTAAACTAAAATTACAAATATAATTATGGAATAATATCTATAAATATACTACTCCTACCTGCAAGACAATTGGGAAAAATGGCTATCTTTAGCTAAGTTTACTGCGAATAATATAATAAATGTATTAATAGGCGTAACGCTATTCTACGCAACCTATAGATAAGACCCTTGACTTAGATTTAAACTATAACCTAAAATTAATATAATAGGACCCACGATTAAACAGATTTAGTTAATTAATACTTATAACTTCGCTAATTAAATAAAGCAATTAATGGAACTATTATAAAGTAAATTAACATACGCTTAAATAGTATAGAAATGGTATATAAATAAAGAACGAGCTCCCGCATAGGACTTTAAGGAAGGTAATATAGTTTACTTAAATATATAAAACCTAAAGACTTAACGGCCCTTAAAGAAACTTAATTGGAAGTTTGCGGGCCTATACTAAATTAAGAAGAAACTAAGCCCGTACACCTATAAGCTTAAACTGCTAACTAAAATAAAAATACACCCAACGTTTTATTTAAGCCTACTATAACCTTTAAAGGATAATCCTACGACTCGCAAAATCCCGCTATTATCTCCTATAATTGTCGACAACGGAACGGTTTATACTTTATTAACTTAATTAATAATATGCAATGGAAAACATAATCTAAATAATTTAAACTTCTTATTAAGTGGGAAGGATATTGTCTGAATAAGTTCGAACGGGAATTTATGGACGCAATTACGTGAGCTAAGCGAGCTCAGGAAACCCCTTAAATTCTACCTATTTATGTACGATTAGAAGAACAAGTCACCACCATCCAAACGAGCATACAATACTATACGTATTTCGTGCCCCTGGATATGACTTACTTGTATTATTAAGTTGATACAAACAGATATAAAACACGAATATGGGAAATCTATAACTAGACTAAGGCTAACGCGCCTTCCCTAGTAAAAGAATTCCATAAGGACTATTCTTCGCGGCCTACTCTGGCTGGATGGACATGACATAAAGGTAAATAATTGCCACCTAATATAAATACACAAAACACAATAGCAAGAAACTTAAAATTGAAAAGAACCTAAAATACACTATGACGCTTATAACGCGATCATATAATATACAATAAGTTATAAGTCTTAACTAAAATTGAACTATTTGGACCTTCGGTTAAAGAGGGGGGTACTATAACGGGACTAGCCTAGTTACAGTAGGAATGTCTTAGTAAAACACTTAATAGATAAATTTCAACGCTTTAATTAAATTCTGCCGAATTCTGCCAAGTCAATTAATTTCCACCAAATTCCACTAATGTAATAGAATTTGGTTGAAACCTATTAAAATCCGCGTGGGCTTGTGCCTATGCGTCTACTGCCAAGACCTTAAATATTTAGTTATAAGTTTCCTATGTTTCTTTCTCTTCTTTACGCAACGTCTTGTACTCTGCAAAATCTATATACCCTTAGATTTAGATAGAATTTATATTGTTCCTTTAAATCTTCCTTAAAGCCTCTTCGCGCCCTTATACCTTTAACTTACCTTCTACTTACCTATAACTCTCCTTCTATTCTATTAATTAGATAATTATACGTTCTAGTTAAACTGGCCTCTTATAATTCTAATTACTTATAATCCTTTACGGAAGGAATTTATAGCTATTAATTAACGATAACGGGCTATACCTCCTTACCCCCTAAAACGACGCCCTTACTATAAGAGGCTGGCAAAGTCTCCCCGGAGGAGCGCATCCCCTTTACTTATAAAGAAGTAGATTAAAAAGCTACGGCTAGTCTGTCTAACTTTTTAAGACCTTTAGAAATAATTACTACTAGGGAGTTATTAGAGTGGTTGCTATATAAGACCCTATAAAAAATAAGGGAGTTAAAGATATAATTAAGATAAGTATATTAAGACTACTAAGAATAATTATAAGGATAATTAGGAGAAGTATAGATACCCTAAACACGAAGCGGACTTAAAAAAGCAACGCTATACTACGCTATAACGTTAGATAAACCTAAATTCCGTATAAAGGAACCTAATAAGTATAATAGTAATAGTCTCTAGAACTATAATTGTTTTATCTGTTAATGCGAAACCAAGTTTTAGCTAGATTTAAAATATTACTTTAACGAGTATAATTAGACACTAATTGCTTCTACCTTCTTATATGGCACTATTAAGAGTTTATAAACACGCTATAAGAAGAAACTTACTATACCCCTTAAATTTAGCAAACTTAAGTCCTAGTTGGTTAATTAGGTCCAAAACCCTACTAATTAAGGGATGGATTATAACTAGTAATACTATAATGCTAAACAGCGAGAAGGCCAGAGTGTAGTCTAGTCCATAAACTACTTAGAAGAGCTAAAAGATAATATACCCTACTTAGACCTATAGGATAACGCTATATAACTTTATTAGCTACTTGCCAAGTTATAACCTAAGATTTAACAAGCTATATAGAAAAAGGGCGAAATTCCTACCTCTTAAGAAAAGCTTATCTCTAAAGCTTTTTGGATTAAAAATACTAAAAGAGACCATCTAGGCAAGTAAAAGGAATAAAACGCCAATAATAAAGAGCGTAGAACTAAACCTAGCTTTAATAATAGGGGAAGATTATAACCTAACCGCTCTGCGGAAAGACAATATAAGTAAGCTTTACAGCCCTAGAGCAATATTAGTTAACCCTAGAATAATAATAGGCAAAAACCTAATATAAATAAGTGGAATTAAGAGATACGTGTTTATTATAACTACGGCAGAAAGGGCTATATTTAGCGCTTCTGCCGGTAAAAGAAGTAAGAGTTGGAATTAGGAAAAGAGAGAGCCTAGTGGACCTTTACTCCCTTACACTAGGCCAGTAAAAGAAGGAGGGAGTAAGCTACCGCATAGTTATTCCTGTCTCTATTTAAGTTAATAACAAATAGGTAATATAAGACTGCCTTATAGACAGTGGCGTGACCATAGGGTTTATTTCTTAATTACTAGTAAAAGAATTGGATTTGGACCTTAGTGGCTTATAGGTGCGCACTATTTAAAGCATTAGAGGCTACTAAATTCCGTACTATAGGGAATAACCTTTTTCCGTGGCCAGCTAGGACTGTAATAGTCTATAGGATACGCAGGAGATATACTTCTACGCCGCAGAAATTAAGGGGTATAACCTTATTTTAGGATATCTATAGCTTTAATAAGTCAATCCAGATATTAATTAGCCTTTAGCCTTGTATTAATACTAGAAGTCTTAACTATATATTATAGTTAAAGATTAAAAGACTTTTTTAAACCATATATAAGAAGAAGGGTAGGTATATACTATATACGCCACTCTGAATACCACAAATGGGGATGTAGGGTATTTATTTTTGGATATCCGGCTATACATAGTTAAGGAACTAGAGATTCTATAGGAATATATAGACTTAGAGGATGTTTCTAATAAAGAGGCTGTATAAACCTTACTTAATCCCATATTAGTTAAGTATAAGATAGATATAGGGGATAAGCAACCTCCTTTTGGACTACTATATAACCTATTAGAAAACGAGCTAGCGGTATTATATTAATATATAGTGGATAATCTTTAGAAAGAATAGATTTAGCCTTTTATAAGCCCGGCAGGGGTACTAATTATATTTATACTTAAGAAGGATAGGACCCTATATCTCTATGTTGACTATTAGGCGCTAAATAGGATTACTATAAAGAATTGCTACCTGCTACCCTTAATAGGGGAGCTTATCAATAGACTATTAGGCGTAAAGATATTTATATAATTAGATCTAAAAGATATATACCATTAAATCTGGATTAAAGCTGGTAATAAGTAGAAAACGGCGTTTTAAATATAGTACGGCCACTTTAAGTACCTAGTAATATTATTTGGGCTTACTAACGCATCAGTAATATTTTAGGCCTATATTAATAAGGTATTATTAGGCCTATTAGATATAATATATATAGTCTACCTTAATAATATTATAGTCTACTCTAATAACTATAAAGTATATATATACTATATATAAATGGTACTAGAAAGACTGTGGGAATATAAGCTCTATATAAACCTAAAGAAATATACGTTCTATATTACTAGTATTAATTTTCTAGGCTTTATTATTAGCGTTAATAGAGTATTAATAGAGAAAAGCTAGGTAGACACTATTAGGGAATAGCCCTACCCTATAATATTTAGAGAAGTATAGGTTTTCTTAAGCACGGCGAACTTCTACTAAACATTTATTATTTACTATACGCGAGTAGTATTCCTAATTACCGATCTACTAAAGGAATCTAAAAACGGCAAGAAGCTAGGACCCTTTATATTTAGGGAAGCTACTAAGTAGGCTATAGACTAGTCAAAAGACCTGTTTATATTGGCACTAATCCTAATATACTTCTGCTAGGAGCTATATATATACCTTAAAACGGATATATCTGGCTTCGCCCTAAGGGCAATTTTATCTTAATTAAAGGACGGAAAATAGTATTCTATAGCGTTTTAGTTAAAAAAAACCCCTATAGAATAGTATTATATAATATATAACTAAGAGCTACTCGTAATAGTCACAGTAATAAAGTATTGGCGATATTATTATATGGGAAGTAATTATCCTATTAAAGTCCTTATAGACTATAACAACCTATAATACTTTATAACTATAAAGGTATTAAGTGGTTAATAAGCTAGATAGGCAGAGGCACTATTATAGTATAACTTTAAAATTATATACCGCCTAGAAAAGATAAATCCCGCTAATAGGTTATTAAGACGTCTAAATTATAAGACTAGGAAAATCTAGGATAGTATAGGGAAAATAATTCCTATATTATAAAATTTACTTAAAAAGAAAGAAGAATCTTTTTTTAAAACTATAGAATTTTATAGTAGGGTAAAGGTCCTAGCGATATAGCTGCGAAGCACTATAATAATAAAGCCGTAGAATATAGTTATGGACTAGGTTATAGACTAAGCAGATATTATAAAGTTGGCGTACCCTAGAATTAGCGAGAATTCTACGGGATATGCTAGAGGTATTATAGCACCTTTAACTTAACGGTATATTAATTACGAGTTTCTGGATCTAAAGGGGATAGGTAAGATACCTATCTATAGCGTAGCACACTATATAACGGTAGGAGAATCTACTAGCACTAATAGTTTAAAACGTCTTATGCTACGCCTAGGGTCTATAATAGCGGCGGGCGAAATAGAAATAAGTAATTTATATAAAACCTTTCCAGATTTTCTTCTTTAAGTATAATAAAGGGACGCCTTCATTTCTAGGGAGAGGTAGAAAGATATAGTAGAGACCAACTTAGCTAGAGTTATTAAGAAGCTATAGTAGTAAGACCAAAAGGGTTTATTACGCTTTAAGGGTGCTATATATATCCTAAAGGACTAAATGGTTTAAGATAAAATTCTAAAGGTCTTTTATAACAACCCTTTTAGGGGTTATTACGGTGCTAATAGAACCCTTAAGGCCGTTTAAAGGAAATACTTTTGGAATAGAATGTCTAAAGAAGTTAAGGACTATATATTAAGATGTAATATATGCTAAAGGGTATAGATATCTAGGTATCGCCTATATAGCGAGTTATTAGTGCTTCCTATTCTATAGGGACCTATATTAAAATTAATAATAAATTTTATAATAGGCTTACCCCCTACTAAAATAAGAACTAAAAAGGTTGCTAACGCTATCCTAGTAATTATTAATAGATATATAAAGTTTTTAGGGTACTTTGCTATTATAATAATAATTACAGTAGTAGAACTGGCAGACCTATTTTTAGAGCGGTAGCTTTTATTTAGCATATTAAGAGAAATTATATCCAATAGAGGTACCATATTTAACAGCGTATTTTAGTCTTTATTCTATCTCTTATTAAAAATATAGTAAAAGATAAGTACTGCCTTTTACTTATAAATAGATGGACTAACAGAGCGTCTAAACGCGTTATTAGAATACTACCTCCGCTGCTATATTAATTATTAACAAAATAGTTAGCTATTATAGTTAGCTTTAGCGCAATATATATATAATATAAGCATCTATAGTAGTATAAAAATAACTCCTTATAAAGCACTATTTAGGGTTAAAGTAAATAACCCCTGGAACGTTAAGAACATTATTCCTAAAAGGGACATACTAGCGGCGTTTAAGAGAATTAAGTAAATAAGAATTTATAGAGAAGAATTTAAAAAGTATTTATTAGACGCCTAAGCCATATAAAAAAGGTACTATAACAAAAAATATATACCTAAAGAATTTAAAATAGGAGATGAAGTCTTGCTGTTTATAAAAAATATCTAAACAAAACGTATTAAAAAGAAACTAGACTACCGGTAGCTTGGACCCTTTAAAATAGTTAAAAAAAACTAAAGGGAATTAAGCCTATAAATTAAAATTGCCAAAATTATATCTAATATATCCTATATTTTATATTTCCTTATTAAAGTTATACTAGAGAAGAGATAGTATAGAACCACCCCTATTTAGTAAAATTAATAGGGAACTAGAATAGAATATAGAAGGTATTTTAGACCAAAGATGGCGTTAGAAGAAACGCGAATTTTTGGTTTATTAGGAAGGATACTCTTAGGCGTATAATAGTTGAGAACTTAAGGAGTACCTTTAGCTAGAATACGATATAGTAATTAAAACTTTCCTAAAGACCATAAATCAGGATTTAGTAACGGTTCTAGATATACTATAGATAAGATAATAGGGAAGACCCTATAAATCGAAACTATAAAGTTAAGTATAGGCATTAAAAACGGGAACGTTTTACTATTTTAATAGGGATCCTAGAATCCTATAAAAGAAAGCTATAGGGATCTATATAAGAACTACTAGGGATACTATCTAAAAAAGACGCTATTTAAAAATAAGTAGTAGTACTAGGAGAAGAGGCCCTAGGGATTTAGATGGGTTCCTTAAGAATAAAGGGAGAGTATCTAGTCTGGCACTAGAGATATATAGTAGAGTTAATAGTATAGAGAGGACTAAAAAGATACGGAATAAAGATTTAAAAAATTTAAGGAATTATAAAGCGCCTATAAGAGCACTACCCGTTTATTATATATAGGGATTATAATAGTACGCTACTTTTATATAAACTGTTACCAAAACTAAGAATAGAGGCATCCCTAAAGTATAAAGTTAATTCCTAGTACTAGGGCATCCTAAAGGTACTAGAGAAGCACTATATAAAGCTATTCTATAACAAGAAAAAAAGAATAAGATAATAACTTAAATACTAAAAGTAGCAACAGGAGCCTCCTCCTCTATCTTAACGTTATTATTAGTAGTATTATTAGCACTCCTATCCCCAAAAGCATTAGCATTCTTACTAATATTATTCTTAAAGTGGTGAGAATTAGATAGACTACTATGGCTAGGGGACTAGCGGGGAGAACATTTATCTTTATTACTATCTTAGTATTATCCCTAGGTACCAAATTAGCATCTAGGTAGAGATTAGAAAGTTATCGGCTAAAGAGTTAGTATAGTTCCTAAATATATTACTAAAGATACTTACCTAGCTAGAAAGGCCCGCGTAAGAGTACAAATGTTATTATTTATAAGAGTAAGCTGCTTATATATACGCTCCTAGACACTATATATCTAAGATTACTATATCTCTATAGTAGTAGAAACCCTTATTAAATTAAAGATGCTATAAATAATGGAAGCAACCTTCTATGCCTATCTTTTACTATTTTAATATAGATGGAAATCCCTAATGGCGTGTTAAAGCCAGTAAGCCTTACGCACGTAAATAGTAGGGATTTAATATAGTTAGTGAAGTCTAAAATAGGATGGAATGGGAAATACTAAAATATAGGTCTTCTTCTGGCTGCGACAGTGGGAATATTTAGATCTATTCTCGCTAGAGTACGGCATTTTATAGGCGTAGGATAGGTTTAGCGTAAGCGCTTAAACGCAATAATGGTGGCACTTTAGAGAAACTACCGTAGGAGTAATAAAAGTGGTCTATGGTGCTAATAGAGAAGGAATAACGCCGCCACTAGTCTGGGGACGCATAGTATACTAATTATAAGCTATTACTAGAGAATACTATGGGAAGTTAGTATTATTAAAGAGATAAAATAGGGATTCTGTTATCTATAGGTATATTATAAAAAGAGAACGGAGCAGTAGTAGAAAGAATAGCTAGAGATATAGAAGTTAAAAGCTAAGATGTAATAAAAAACGGTCTATTAAAAGGTAAGATAAATAGTATTATTAATAGAAAGACGTATAAGAGACGATAGCTTATAAACTAGAAGAAATTAATATTAAGATATTATTATTAGGACCTATTTTAGGTAAATGAGGATAGTAGCTAGTTAATATATTATACAGGACAACCTCCGGATTAGCTTATAATAAATTCCTATAATAAGAAAGGTAAATCCCATCTAATTTTTATTATTATTATTAAAGTTCTATTATAAAGGCACTATAAAGAACTATAGTGGAAGAAGAGTAAAGGAATAAAAAAAATAAAGTAAGGTTTTACGCTAGTAAAGAATTAGTAATAAGCCGCATTATAGAGTACCTTTCCACTAAAGAACTTCCCTAGTAGTTTTAGTTGGAACTCTATAAAAGTTTATTAAGAGGTAAAGCCTTAGAGAACTAAAACCTTTAAAGGGGAGGTAATTATAATAGGCGCTCCTAAAAGGTATATATTAGATAAGACAGATAAAGGTTTTACTAATATCCTACTAATATCTTAAAGAAAACATAGTTAGATAGATAGGGGGCAAATGGTTTTATTAGTGTCTTAAAAGAATTATAAAGGGAGCTGGTTCTCCTCTAGAGAAGAACTAGCGATTAGTCTCTAAATAAAAGAGGTTAAAAAGTATTTGTCCTTTAATACGTAAAGCTTATTCTACCTTTAACTTACCTTTTACTTACCTATAACTCTCCTTCTATACTATTAATTAGATAATTATACATTCTAGATAGACTAGCCTCTTACAATTAATCTTATTATTTAAGCCTTTTTATTTAGTTTAAAAAAGAATAAGAAGCTTATAGACTTATATAATAAAGAGAATAAGGAATAGAATAAAGAATAAAAGGAAGAAGAAGAAGAAGTTATATAGTAAATACTGCCGCTAGTTAAAAGAAAGAAAAAGAAGAATAAAGAATTAGAGCTAGTATTAAACAAAAAGTATAAAAGGGGTTAAAATATTTAAAATATTAGTAGTAACTCTTTAATTAACGTCTAATATGGATCCTACTAGCCTACGCAGACTACTCCGCACAGGGAGGAAAACTTATATATTTATAGAAAGAAAACCCCTGCAGTTGGGGGAGGAAAAACCCTATAAGCAGCCTTAGTAGGATAAAAAACCCCAATTTGCCATGTTTGCACGTAGCTGCGGCCCTATAGGCCTACAGCACGTCCTCCTCCTTAGATATTTTAAACTTCTTAGAAACCACTGCTTCCTTCTCTAGCTTATCTAAAGCTAGGGTTTACTATATCCTAGCTAGGCCTTGCCGATTAATCGCCGTGTATTTATTGCTTCTTCTATATCTTAACCATCCCCTATATACTATCTCTTATTAACCATTACTATATACGCCTTGGGGGGGGGGGGGGGGGGGGGGGGGGGGGGGGGGGGGGGGGGGGGGGGGGGGGGCGGGGGGGGGGGGGGGCGGGGGGGCGCGGGCGGCCGGAG
>Ga0307507_10001093_pt1 | contig 60176 bp, 44 predicted proteins | sample 7_EM_MG_FD_207223 | JGI IMG/M metagenome (GOLD analysis project Ga0307507, IMG submission 207223) | Populus trichocarpa ectomycorrhiza microbial communities from riparian zone in the Pacific Northwest, United States - 7_EM | ecosystem: Host-associated > Plants > Roots > Unclassified | place... | reverse complement strand
TTTAAGATTATAAGACTTATAGATATACCACAAGGCGTACAACTCTTTAATTCGCGATTTATTAATAAGATTAAGAATAAGGGAACTAATAAGGCTTTTAAGAAATCCTAACTAGTCGTGCAAGCTTATAACAACTTAAAAAAGGAACTGGTTCTTACCTAATTACCAACTATTTAACAAGTCAGCCAACGACTAATTCTCTATATCGCCGCCATAAAGCTTCCATAGGCATAACTTTACCTCCAAGACATTTTACAGGCCTATGTACAATCAACCACTACACTAAATTAAGAATTCTACGTATAACCTCCGCATAAGCTAATTAAGCAACTTAGGATTAATAAGGCCTCTGTTTTAAAGGTTATAAAACCACTCTATAGAGTACCAGAAGCCGGTAACCACTAGTTTAAGATATATCACTTATATCACATCTAACAGTTGTATATGGACCAGTCTATATATAACCCCTATCTCCTACAAAGTAACGAACCCTTTGGTATTATAGGCCTATAAACCAACAATACTCTATTTCTGGCAGATAAGACCTTTATAAACGCAAAGTAAAATAAGCTGCATAAGGCCAAGTTTATAGCTAAAGAATGGAAACAACTTACTGTTAATACACCCATTAAGTTTAATAGTAGAGTTATTTAGCTACTAACTAACGAGAGCATTACACTTACTTAGGAACAACAATGTATAAACCTTAGTACGATTAGCACCAAGCTTGCTATAAGTATAGGATTAAGAGGAGCTATAAGAACCTTAACTCTAAAGGACTAGTATATTACTCAACGCGCTAGAGGTGCATATATCGCTTTAGTTTGCCAGCTAGAAGCCTTATTTAATTTATCCTTTACTGCCTAGGTAATTAACCCTAACAAGGAAAATATAAAACAGTTAAACAAGCGTCTAAACTGGCAAATTAAGAACGCCAATAGAGGCCTTAAGTTTATTAAGTTAGATATCAAAACCCTACAGCTCCTGGTATTTATGGACGCGTTATTTACTAACAATAAGGACCTCTCTTCGTAGATTAGCTACGTCATCGTACTAGCTAATGCTATAAAGAAGGCTAATATTGTCTATTAGAGCTTAGTTAAGTGCAAAAGAGTTACTTAAAGCGTACTAGCTTCTGAACTCTACGGTATGGCCCATAGCTTTAATATTAGCGTTATGATTAAATCTACAGTAGACAAGATCCTACAAATTAACCTCCTATTTATGCTTTGCACTGATTCCAAGTCCTTATATAACTGTTTAGTACGACTTGGAACCACCTAAGAAAAGCGCCTAATAATTAACGTAATGTGCCTCCGGCAAGCCTATAAACGGAGACAGATTACGGAGGTGAAATGGATTAATGGAGAGGCCAACCCTACTAACGCCATAACAAAGGGGAAGCCCTATGCGGCTCTTTAATAGCTTATTAATACAAACCAAATCGACCTATAAGTTATAGGATGGGTTGAACAAATAAACTTAGATTTAGCTTAGCGTCAGGTAACTAATTATAATAATATAAACCCTAAATTCAACCAGCCAATCAGGATTTTCCATCCCCAGAATAGAAAATCGCTATTAGCTCGCTTACCACTAGCGCCTTAGCGGCCCTCGCAATATATTAACCTACTACCCCTAACAATTCTTCTTGCAATTACAGACCTATAAAAGGAGCGTGGAAGCTATTGCGTATTAATTAGATCTCTAGCTATTACATATACGCTGCAAATAAGTCTAGAAGTAAACTTAGCTTTAGAATATAGATTAGCCTTCTTTTTAGAGTTGCTCTAGTATCGGAATGTTAGTCATATAATGTAGTCACGAGACCGCGAAGCAAGGCTAGTTAACCTGACCTTAGAGCAACCCCTTACTTCTAGACAATCAATTATCCAATTAATCAATTATCCAACAATTAACAACGCATACGTATTATACAGTGATATTCGTGCCCGTTGATTAAAGCATGTATACCGACACTTATAAATACTTCCTTTATATAGATTCTAGCGACATCTTCTGCTAATATCTCTTTAGTATATACTATAAAGTATCCCTACTTTATTAGCTTATCTATTATTACTAAAATCACGTTATAATCTTGTCCTATAATAGGATCTTTTAACTTTAGTAACTTAATAATAAAGTCCTATAATATAACTTCCTATGGTCTTCCTAGTATCTTAATAGGTTATAGCCCTCTATACGGCTTATACCTTATTAGTTTATTTCTTTAGCAATCTAGATATTCCTTTATAACTTATTTTACTAGTCCCCAAATTCCTTAAATAATATACTCTTTTTAAAGTCTTAACACTAAGCCTATAGCTCCGTTGTGTTCTTATATTATTCCCTTATAGAATTCCTTAACAAATTCTTCTATAATAGACTTAGGTATATACATTACTTCTCTATTTTTATATTGCTCTAAGTCTAGATCTTTTATTTATACTTTTTAGATCTTCTATATCTAATCACTCTCTGGTAATTTATAGATCTGACTTTTCTTAGTCGCTATAATCTTTAGATAATTGTACCTAATTAATCTATCTTAATCCTTTTATAATAAAGCTCCCGATAGCTTTCTATTACTTTATAGTTTAGCCTTTCTACTTAAAGCGTCTACTCGTGCATTGTCTGTACCCTTAGTATACTAAATTTTGAAATAGTATTCTATAAGCATTTCCGCCTATCTAACCTGTCTTTGGTTAAGTTCCTTTGTTATTAGGAATCCTATAAGGTTTTTATAGTCTATTTTAACTATAAATGGTTTCTCTATGCCTTATAAAAATGCTCTTTATTTCTTAAGTACTATAACTATACCTAATAACTCCTTGTTATAGATATTATAGTTTAACTTTAGTAGTGTTATTTTCCTACTATAGTATGCCACTAGGTGCCATCTATCTTAATATTTCTATATAAAGTATGCCCCTAGTGCAAAGTCTAATATATTTATTTCTACAACTGTCTTTAGACCTGGTTAATAGATCTTAAGAACTGGCTCCTAGGTAAATAACTCTTTAATTCTCTTAAATAGTTCTTATTATTCTTTTCCCTATGTCTACGGTTCCTCTTTCTTTATTAACTATGTAAATAGCTTAACGTCCTATAACTATTGCGCTATAAACCTTCTACAGTAATTACAAAACCCTAGAAACAATCTTAACTGCGTAACATTCTCTAGTTCTTGCCAATTTACTATAGCCTTAATCTTCTTTGGATTTATACTAAGTTAGCCTAGTTCAATAATAAATCTAATAAAATTGGTTTTCTAGGTAAAGAACTCGTATTTCTTAATTACTACTGGTATCTGTTCTTCTTATAGTCTCTTTAAAACCTATTTAATATGTTCTCTATATTCTTCCTTACTCTCTAAGTAGATGATAATGTTATTAAGATATACTATAATAAATTTATCTAAGTGTTCTCCTAATATACTATTAATTCGCTTCTAGAATATTACTAGTGCGTTTATAAGCCCAAATTGCATAACTAATAGCTTATATAGTCCTTCCTTTAACCTAAAGACTGCTTTCTATTTGTTGCCTTTCTTAATCCTAATCTAATAGTACGCCTATCTCAGATCTATCTTTATAAAGATCTTTATGTTACTAATCCTGTTTTAAATTTCGCTAATTAAGGGTAAAGGATACCTATCCTTTTTAGTAATACTATTTAACTGTCTATAGTCTATACATATCCTAAGTTTTCTGTTTTTCTTTAGGATAAATAATACTGGATATCCTACTAACAACTATAATGGTCTAATATATCCCTTATATAAGTTCTCCTAAATAAACTCCTTAAGCGCTACTAACTCCGTTTTAGTAAGCTTGTAGATTAGAAAGAACTTTAGACTTATTCCCTCTTTTAACTCTATCTTATAGTCCCATACTATATACTCTAACAGCTTTTCACTTTCTAGTAACTATAACTTTTTACCATACTTATGGTATCTCTTTGGTATATAACTTAAGCCTTATTTAGTCTCTTTATACGTCGCTCCGACTTAGTACTATACTAACTTGGTTTACTGTCGCACTTTATGCCGTTGTATATCCTTAATATTGACCTAACCTATAACCCAATTAATCTTTAGATTGTACTTCTATAACCAAGGCATTCTTAGTATTGCCTCGTCCTGTCCTAATAGTAGGATATTAAAAGACATTCTAACTGGTCTCCCTTTAATAGTTATCTAAATAGGTCCTATTTTGAGGTTAATAATACCTCCTCTATAGGCTATCTAATCTCCTAAAATTATTATAAGTGGATATAGATGTTCCTTTTATCTATATGGTAACCCTATCCTTTCTACTGCTTTTAGTAATATGTGGTTCCTAATTACTCTACTATTTACCAATACTTTAAACTGCTAATCTTGCCACTTAGCTTTTAAATTTAGGTGCTAATCTTAAATTCCTTTAAGGGTTTAAGGCTCTAATACTAATTCCCTCTGGTTTTATACGCCTCCCTTTTTCCTAACTGTTAGCTGCTAGATCCTGCCTATACTTAGTCTAACTTTAGCTAATACTTAGTTTATTTCTTTTCCTTTATATACTATAGATAAGTGTTCTCTAGGCACTTCTACTACTGTTATCCATCTAGGCATTCTTCCGTAAGGAATCTTCCTAGTTAAAGTGTTAAGTCTCCTTAACCTTATACTTCTACTAGGTGCTAACTATGTATATACTTGGCGTTCCTAAACCGCTTTTCCTCTAGTGCCTAATATATCCTTACTAGGTACTTCTGGTTCTTATCTTTAGGTGCTCTATATATATTGCACATGTTATCCACATAAGCTATCTACAATAGTATATAATACGCTGCATGTTTTAGGTTAACTCTTAGTTTATCTTTATCCTTAAGTTTAAACCTATACCTAGTTAACCTAACCACTAATATCTCTACTGTAGGTACTAAGATTTATTACTTACTTCTCTAGTCCCTAGATCCTTCTTTTAGGTTCCTTAATATTATAATTAATGCTCCTTTAATATAACTCATACGTTTCTTTATAATGGGTTAGTCTTGGACAACTTTTTTATCTAGCTATATATAAAAGTCTTCCTATTTGTTGCTGTGTTATTGCCTATACCACTTTCTATACAACTGGTTTAGTGTGTATGGTCTATCTATTAAAAAGTACCTTGTTATCGCTATATTATAATATCCTTTAGTATATCTTTTTTTAAACCTAGTTGGAATATCTAGATCCTCTTCTTATTCTAATTTATCTAACTATTTTACCCTAGGTGTTCCTGTACTTAGCCTATTAGTAACTCTTCGCATAGGTGCTCTATCCTTTATATAACCTAGTATAGCTAATCTCTTATCTAGCTTTTGCTCTTACTATATAATAATTCTTGTCCTAAACTTATTTATAGTTTCTTGTTTTCTGTGTCTTATAGCTAGATCTTTATAGTTGTCTTGCTTTTTAATCCTGGTATTAACTGTTTAATCTTTAGGCTGAATACTATGTTTACTTAGGATTGCTAACGTTCTTATTCGTTCTCTAAACTTATAGTTCTTAAACTTGCGTCCTATACTTATTTGTTTATTACTAAACTAAGTTACTGCCCTTTCCTATTAGTTTTCGTCCGTTGTAGGTCCTTAGGTATGTCTTATCTTGTCTTAAAAATCTTAAGCTTCTCTTATCTCTTCTTAAGAATCTTAAGCCTGTGGCCTTTTACCTTTATTGAGTAATAAGCTAGCACTAGTAGTTGTCTACTTACTTAGTTTCTTTTAAATATTGCTTTTATTATTTTATAAAGCAATAGAAATTGTATCTAACGGTGTTATAATATCTATTACTGAACCTTGTTTTGTAATGGTCTTAGTCTCTACTTCTATTTTAACTTCTCTAAGGTTTGTATGCTCTTAGTAAACTGCCCTTATTGCCTTATTATTGGTAAATGCTTTATCTTTATTAAATTTATTGTCTTTAATGTCTAATCTATAAGCTGGTTTGTTGGTTCCTTTAAACTTAGATAATAATGGCTCCTATAGCTAATAGCTTGCGCTATACTTAGCGTCCTTATAAATTTAATATATGTTGTTATAACAATACGCAAAACTGTTAATTAAATATTCTTTTGTTCCTTATAGTGCACTATTGTCCCTTTATATATATATGCCGTCTGCTAGCCTAGTTCCCTTTACCGTATAGTTACTTTAACCACCTCTATAGTTTCTGGCAAAATGACCTTGTTTTCTATAATTTATATAAGCTCTATCTTTAAACTATCTTTCTTGCTATAGAGTCCGCCTAAATGTCTTCTGCTACTAAGATCCCTAGTTTAGCCTCTGCTCCTAGGTTCTTTAATTACTTAATCCTTAACCTCTAGGTTTCTATGGTTTCTTTTCCTATTTTTAGGTTTCTTTAGTACTACTTAGGTCTATTGGCTCTGCGCCATTCCATAGTTTTTAACTCTATGTCTATTATTGCGTACTCTACGCCTTATATAACTATAGAACTTTGTTTTGCCCTCTCTTAGCTTATTTTCTTTAATAGATTCTATTATTAATCTTTATTAACTAATCTATTAACTCTTTTAGAGTATCCGTATCTTCTATTAGGATGATTACGTCCTAGACTTTAGCCTTAAGTCCCTGTTTATACTGTGCTATAAGCGCCCTATTGTTTCACTTAACCTATATAGCTAGTGTTTAAAACTGTGTTGTATACTTAATTGCTAAAGTATATTATACTAAGTTCTAAAGCTTTTGTTCTGCTGTGGTTATAGCCTCTAGGTCTCTAAATATCTATATTAGTTATTCCGCAAACCCATTCTAACTAGTAAATATATACCGTATATCCTAGTTAGTAGTTGTTATGCCATTAGCCTATATTTCCGTAAGATATAGCTTAAACCACTTAAGTACCCTCCCCGTTAGGAATAATCCTGTATAGGCTACTTGATTTAATAATATTACTAACTTTACTCCTTCCTATACTACCTTAAAGTGTATCTGTATAAGAAATCCCTTAAGCTTTAACTTCTCTCCTAAGAATTATTTAATTAAAGGTAACTTAATTTTCGCTACTCTAATTCTATTAATGCGTTCTTTAAGTATCCTATTATTATCTTATAAGTGATTAACCATTTCCTATAACTGACCTCGCGTAACCACTTGAGAACCCCTATTGTCTATACTGGTATCACCTGGCCCTGAGGTTGTGGCTGTTGCCGATATTATTGCGACTAGTGCTGCTCTTGGTGGCATATTGTTTAATCTTATTCTATACCGTAATCTTGGTAGTGAATGTGTAACGGAACCTTGTAGCTTAGACTACGGTGGGTCCTATTATTAGGCTAGGTATATAGGTAAGAATAAAACAATAATATAATAATAACTAGTGGAGTGGTTGCCTAATAGATTAACTCTAATTATATTCTGAGATTCACTATAAGGAGAGAACTATCTACGGTAGGGACTAAGGTCCTTTAAATACACAACTATACTCCTAAGAAATCCTCTCTTGTACATAAGGTACGTGTCATACGTGTTATACATGGCGTATACTGCATATACTTTGTACACTGCGTATAACATTATGTGACTTGCTTACCATTCCTCGTCATATAGTTCCACCGGATCCATCCTAGACCGTGCCTGTATTAACCAACTAGCTTCCTACAACTCTTCCCCAAGTAGTCGTAACATTGTACTTAAAGCGTCCGTAACAATCTACACGCGTTTCCTGTTTATATAAGCAGACTCCCTTTTCCCGTTCGGTCTCCACGGCAACCACTTTAGTATCTATAGTAGTCACCCCAGACCCCGTAGATATCGGCCTATATCAAGGCCTATATTCCTCATAGTTAGATTCTATAGCTTTATTTATTCTTTTATCCTTAGATCCAGTTCATTATAATCTACACAATCCTTTCAAGCTATTTAATCTATTCTTTATAAAGGAGGTTATAAATAAGCTTATGGAGTAGATAAATAAGCACGCGGAGCTCTACTCATCAGATAAGGAATTTAAACACTTACATCTATGGCAGTTAAGGACTATTAGAAGGGTTTAAGTACGTATAGCACGGAACATACTATTAAAAACTACATTTTAATTATTCGATTTAGCAGCTAGATTAACACTTCTGGGCCTTACTACTATAGCCAAAAGCCGACCAATTATCTAAATCTACGTTTAATGGAGTTGTAGAGCTTACGGAGTATATTCGACTTACTTATAGGAAGCTCTATACACCTGGAACCACCTTACCGTTAATAAGACGACTTAACGCTTTATGGGCCGTGCCCCTAAATTTGTTAATATTCTATCTAAACCTACACCTAAAGGCTTTAAAACATGGGTTCTGACAAATAAGGGCTATATTTTAGGCTTATATGGCAAGCCAAAGGTCCTAGTTAATTTAGATAAGTCTTTATTAATGAAGACTTTTTAAAGACGCAGGCAGTAGTACTTGGTTTGCTCCTCGAAAAAGACGCCTCAATAGAAGAACGCCTCTATCTACCTAAAAAGCACACCGTTTGGCTCGATAACCTACTTATAGGCGTTAAGCCCCTTATACGGCTATAAGACCTTAGTATCGGAGCCGTAGGAACGGTCTAAACGACCAAAATAAAGCGCAAGAAGTAGGGGGACTTTAAAGGTAATATTAAGGTAGCTATAACTATAAAGGAAAAGATAAAGAAGAAGGTGCCTACTAAGCGAATTGGCTAGAGGCTTATTAACCTTAAATTGACCTACGCGGCTTAAATTCTATGGGTATATTATATGGTGAGCTTTCTAAAGACGGCCAGGTGATGGAGTTTGCTTGGAAGGACGCCAATATAGTGCTTTTTATGAGTACCGTCGATGACGGTAAGTCCTCTAATTTAACTCTTAGGCTTAAGATTTAATAACGTCATGCATTGCTAGGTCGAAGCACCAAGATTACTATGCGAAAACGTCCTCCCCTTACTGCCAGCGGTGCCAGAGAGACTCAAAAGATCTTTAGCGATAAATATGAGAAGAAGCTACCTACTTATACCTTTATTTTCTACTCTAATTACTATATATGCGGATTAACTGCGCTCGTATTTTATAATATAGAGAATTTATAAAGGACCTAGAAACCTCTACTATACTTCCTATTAGATATAGTAATTTACAATTACTTTCTCCTGTCTTCCTATATACCTACTGATTACCGAGTAAGTCATAAAGGCGGCCATAAGTAATCTCGAATTGACCTCCGCAGTACTCCCAGTAATGAATGAATGCATATTCATACCACTTATCGTATTCATATCATTAAGGCCTCCAGATGTCCATTACCGCGATAATATCGCGATATTGACCTAATAAGCAATATCACTAGGCTTGGCAAGGTGTTGAGGGAGGCTATCGTCCTCAGAGTCCTCCCAAATCGTCACCACCCTTCTGCCTCTCGAACCAATAATTGTCGAAACCACTGTCGGAGCTAATAAAAAGAGGTTCTGAAGTAGGGGAAGCCATAGGGCTTGATTGTAGGTTGTAGATTTGGGGGGAGGGTGGTTAGGAAGGATGGCGTATTCACAATCCTTTGCAAACACCATACTACCCCTTTATAACACTACCGACTACCACCAACGCTCTAAATCATACATATATATGCCTATAAGCTTATGAATATTTATTCATTGATAAGATTTAATATCGTATCCATATCACTTCATAACGATAAGCATATCACGATAAATGAATGAATAAGGTTATCGTTGGGAGTACTGGACCTCTGCAACACCTTTTTTAAACGTTCGATTCGTAAGGGGAGGGCACCTATATAAGAACGCCCTCCTCGACGCTCTACTGACGACATTATATGGGTTCCTATAGCGCAGCACAAGCTAACTGAGCTGTCTACCAAGGATATGAACTTGTCGACCTGTTCCCATTACCTATTACCGGCTGAGTGGCGTTGTCGACAGTGGCAGTCACAAATCGTAGTCGTCGGTCTTTTGCCACTACCTAGTGTATATAGTGAGGCTCTAGGGCCTCTTGCAGTGAGATAGAGTCTTCCTCATCTTTTTCTAATATGCATTGGAATCGACAGAACTGTTCGGCTTATATAGAGGCTAATAGATATACTCAGGTAAAACATATAGGTGGCAGAAAAGCTCTATCAGAGCTTTCACCCGATATTACAAGGAAACCTTGCGATAGTAAGGAATGGGAGAGGCGCGAACGCGCTTCAAGGATTCGTTTTGGCTGCAGTGTCTGCAAAATACCATTCTGAAAGGACGACTGCTGGAAACCTCATATTGAGCGACTGAACTTATTAAACCTATATATTAATATACTGTGCAATCAAAAGCTTCGTATTCCTGAGTATGGGTACTAAATTTTAGCTAATCTGATTGGCTGGGCCTTACCGGTAACGAACGTACCCGAATCAGCATGCTAAGGGACAGTAAGTAGGATAGAGCAGAGTTTTATTCATATATAGAAATGAAATTGGTAGGAAATACTTCTAACACAATCCATAAAGCTGTAGTAAGTTTACAACACATTGCAAGTAGTTCTAGGCCAAGGTATGGGTTTGTTCCAGCAGAGGGGACCGCGGGCAGTAGCTCGTTTAGCTGCTACTAGGCAATACTCTTTTGGATCAGCCTGTGAGGCCCCTCGGGGGGCGCTTACTGGACCGGATACATAATTCTGAACTAACTGTTGATGTGACATGAACGATTCGTTTGAGGCAGTCGGGGTGCGTGTTCGGACGCCGAAATCCCAGGCGGACCTCAATGTTTATGACTCAAGAGTTATTTGTAAAGAAACCTTTGCTTTTTCGGTCTCGGAGATATTTTCCAAGGGTACCGTATGTGTTTGGTTGATATACGACATAATTCCGAGATACCGTCTCATGATCCGAAGCTAGGTTATGAGTGGATAGTGAAGTTTAGAGTTCGTAAAACTTTAAGCTTCGGCCGAGAGAACCCGTTATCGTACGATAGAAAGCATGTTAATGGTGCTGAGAGATGTGGAGCTAAGAAAGTATCCAATTATGGGCATAATCGCATGTGATATTGAGCCGGCCGAAAGGGTGCTTGCGCCTAAACCTGTGAGATACATATAGAGAAAAATAAATGAAGGATTTGATGGGTTATCATGCGAGAACTTTCTTGATCTGAGCGAGGAGAGTGCTGAGTACTGTGAAGCATGTGTGTTCGAGATGAAGAAGAATGCCAAGAGAAGCCAGGACTGTGATGTGTTGAGGAATAAAGTCTGAATATGTGTGCTGCAGGGTTCAACAGAGCGCTATGTGAAGTTGTAAAAGAAAAACTAGTATGAACGCTTTTGTATTGCTGATCGTGGTATCTAGATTGTATCCACCCGATCCTTTTGAACGAGAGGAAATAGATAGCCCTGTGAAATCCCATAGCCCGCAGATGCACTCTAAGCAGAGTGTTGAAAACCGTGATGAGCCCATATTTGCTTTTCCCGTGAACCTGAAGTTGCTCCCATCCGGGCGCCGCAAAGGGCTTGCCATGCAATTCATCCTCCCATCCACAGTCCTCATGCAGTATATACAATAATCTGACTTGTGCCGACAGCGTGGAATTAGCGTAGCCTGGTCATAATTCGCCACTTCATGCGAATAGGCTCGCCCCACCAGACTCAATGGCGTCTATCTCGATCTTTGTCCAGGGAGTGCGCTGGAATCGCGCGGGGAGCTCCGACCGGTCGAAGAACGTGCCCCTTCCAGCTTCAACGGGACCCAGAGAAGCACCGGACTTGCTTCCGATGCTGGTAGAGAACTGGTTGGTTTGGTTGAGGGGCCCGTGCTGTTGGGCCTTTTGTCGGTATGAAGCGAAAGACTCGGGGAGCGAGGACGATGGCGAAGCAGGGTGTGCATGAGGAGTGTGGTCAATCTCTGGTTATGGAGTTAGCACAAGCTAAGATGGCAAATACTTGGGATTGCAACTGACTTGAAGGAGTGGTGCGCTTGCCCAAGAAGCGGATCATGGGCTGTCGGTGCTGGAGGAGCTGCTTGGTTGCGTTCATTTTGAGCGGGTGGCTTCTCGACTCGTCGGCTTCTTTCGGAGCTGTGGGGATTGCGGCAGCCAAAAGTTGGGGGTTGCGATAAATTTATTTGGATCGCTGCGAAAAAGTCTAAAGGGTGTAAGGTTTAAAATGCAATTGACGGTGGTGGGTAAGCGAAGAGCGCAGGGAAGGGATGGTCGAAGGGCTTTATCAAATGTTTCGTGAGGTGCAAAAGCTACGGTTCGGTTCGGGTTCTAGGGTGCGTGGGTGCGTCATTAGGGTGCCCGAGACACTCGTCGGTGGGCTCATGGTGGGCTGAGACAGTTGATTTTGCAAGCCCCCGGTATCGCAAGTGTCTTGTGATAATTCCACTATTTTTTTTTCTTTCGCGGGGATCCTGGCAATTGGAGTTGTTCTTGCGTCCTTCTGGCTCGACTTCTCCACGCTTCGCTGCAGCCATGGCCGCGGCGATGCAGATGAATCACTGACCACCCAATAGGATAACCAACTCGGCTTTAAGCATTCCTTTTCCTTATCTCTCTGACAACACTAGCCCCACGAACCCTCCATGAACAGCCCGCGGACCTTGCTCGTTTGCGAATTCGATAACGTCCCCTCTATCAAAGTCTGCAAAATTCTCCAGTCTAGAACCCGCAAATCTGCAAATCAATGCATGAGCTCCTCCTATTCGGCCAAGTACCTCGTTCACGCCATGAGCAGGTCTTGAAAATCCTCGCTGGCATAGCTGCCATGCAGCCCCAGCGTGTCGTCGAACGTCATGTTGTTTACAAGCCACAACGGGAGCCTGAGGAGCCCGGCTCGAATCTCCGACGTGGTGGTAGCCAAGGTGTCGCGCAGAAACAGGTCAAACAAACCGCCGCCAAGGACCTCTACTTTACGCAACTAGTCCAAAGCGTATCTGAGAGTGATTTTACCGCTGACAAGAATACTCCCAATGGGCCTTCTAATTCGAAAGCTGTGGGAGGAGTCGGTGATAGCACTTCTAAAAACAAGTGGACATTTCAGTTCCACGATGTGCCAGATACTGGGGATAAAGGTGCGACGGTACGCATGACCTCCAGCACTGACATTGTAGAAGGAGATCCTCACGCATACATGGTCGCTTTGGGAAACAAGTAAGCTCTCCGTACGAGCTACATAGACATTCACTCACTTCTCGTAGTTATGTCTCTGAGTATTACGTAGAAGGTCATCGTTTCGTCCACAAGGACATAGTCATCCTCCTACATCGTATCCTTCAAGAGCCTGGCATCCGGCCAGGGCAGACATCGCCGAAACCCTCTCTCCCCGTTTTTGATTCCCTTAAACTTCTCGACCCTAGTGGAGGATACATTCTTCAAGCCTCGATCCGAGTGCAGGACTTGGGTAGACCTGGCATACTTGACATGGGTGTCGAAGAACTGAAAGGATTCAAAAACTTGATAAAGGGCTGTGTTGAACTGGACGTTCCAGATAGGCTTTTGTTGGATACACGTGTTAAATACCAGCCAAAGCCGTTTGTGGTTCCACGGCCAACAACCACACCAGCCCGATAATGGGATATGCACCGTGAGGGGTACAAGATAAGCGACCGTATATATGAACTCTGTCAGATCGATTTACAATGAGTGCGGGTACTACCCCATCGACCCGAGTGGAAGCGGATTAAAGATATTCACCAATAGCCAGTTTGGCGGGTAGTATGTTGGTATAGGCATCATATCGATGTTGGCGACGCACGTCCAGGGGACCACGAAGTAGGTCGACGATAAGCTGGTGTTGGCTGGGGAGTTTTGTCATAGTCAATATAGATGGGAGAATCTGATTGAGGCGTGGGGTTACGCATGAGGTCAACCAAGATATTTACTAGCTCCGGGATCTATAGAAATTAAGGGCTTTAACAAGCGAAGTATATCTCTTGCAAATATTTAAGTTAGTGGAGTTGAGGCATCCTTCGGCACCAAATTCTAAATCTGAAAAGTCGGTGAAGGACTTGCAGTAGTACGAGAAATAATTCTATGCCAGCAGCTATTAAAGAGCTCTAAGAATCAACTTCGCATCGTTGCTTGTTAAAATACACAGTTGGTCGAGGTGAAGTGAAAGGCACTCGTTTCCAGTAACGGAAGGACCCTTTCACGTCCCTTTCACGTGCCCTCGCGCTCGCGCGTTGTCAGGCTATCTCGCTTTGCAAAACCACGATCTGCCTTCTTCACTTCACAACACCTTATCTCCCACACCTCTTCGTGGTTTTAGATGAACCTATCAGTCGGAGATTCCAAGCATGAGTCCCAAAAGACTGGGGCCACTGAAGCGAGTGAGCACAGAAGACCGAGGAGTCTCTCCGCCGCCGGTGAAGAGGCGACAGCAATCTACCATAACCAGTATGTAAAACATCGCCTCTTTATTGCAGAGAACTATTTCAATGAGGCTGAATCGCTGATTCTGCCGAAGGCAAGGCAGTAGCTAACTTTTTCACACCATTATCAAAGAAAGAGCTGGAAAAGATGTCTTGGCGCATTGTGAATGAGAGTCTTCTAATCGGTCGATGTCAGGCGCCAAAAACAGCGCAGCTGGTTGGTTCCGGCAGAAAAATTGCAGCATTTGATTTTGTATGTTGCTCAACATGCTGTGGGCGTATCTGGATAAATCAGTGTTGCTGATTCGGTGTTTAATTAACGCAGGACTCCACCTTGATTACATCTGCTTCTGGCAACCGATTTGGGCGAGATGCTACGGACTGGAAATGGTGGCACAGCAGTGTACCAGGCACCTTAAGGAGTCTGCATGAAGAGGGGTATGTTTCATACTTGCCCCGCTTTCCCCTCATCGGGGTAAAAATAACTACTGAAGTAAGGTTTATCACATCGTTGCAGATATCTTATTGTAGTCTTGAGCAACCAGGGAGGAATTAGTCTGAGGAGTGACTCCAAGACAGTAAAGAGTGACCTAAAACGACTGGCCGATTTCAAGGGCAAGGTTTTAGCCGTGTCCAATCAACTAGACCTGCCGATAGGCGTTTATGCTGCAACTGCACGAGACCAGTACCGCAAGCCAAGGGTTGGGATGTGGCAAGAACTCCTTAGAGATTACGACCTCGAGTCTGCAGAGTCAATAGATCTGGACAATTCCTTTTTCGTCGGTGACGCGGGAGGTCGGCTCGGTAGCTTGACTGATGGGGTGCCTAAGGATCATTCTTGCGTTGACAGGTTTGCAAATGATGATGAGTACCGTTCCTGTTGGGTGAACTAATGGTTGAGAAAGGGATTTCGCCGCTAATATTGGAATTGTGTTCAAAACGCCTGAAGAGTACTTTCTAAATGAAGAGCCGAAACCATTTGTAAGAGATTTTGACCCCGCAAGCTTTATCAAAAACGCGGCTGGGATGTCAACACCTGCAGGCAAGTACCAGGGTATTAAGCCACAAAGGTACGGAACGAGCCGAGAGATCTAACTTTCGCTTCAGCGGCCCCTATTACTTCCTTGAAGAGTAACCCGCTCGACATCGTGCTATTTTGTGGTAGTCCTGGCGCCGGCAAATCATCGTTTTACTGGAAGCATATTCAACCGCTTGGATATGAGCGGGTCAATCAAGACATTCTAAAAACAGTACGTGTTGTATGCGTAGCTCCGTAGCACGTGCTGTGTTACTTTTCAATGCATCGTGAGTAACAGTTTTGAAACAGCGCGAGAAGTGTCTGAAGTCGGCATCCGCTTTCATCGAGGAGGGTAAATCGGTCGTTGTGGGTGTGTATTACTAACGTCCCCGCCACCAACAAATCTCAGGAGTAAGGAGTTAATGATCGTAAATACCGGCAGATAACACAAACGCCGATCTAGAAACGAGGTCATGCTGGATTGCTCTCGCCAAAAAATTGGAGGTGCCGATCCGCTGCGTGCTCTTCACTGCATCCTCCAAAGTCTGCGAGCACAATGACATCGTGCGAGCTTTGAACAATGGGACTGTGGTAAGTTTCCCAACATAATAACATCCTTGCGGAAGCTACTAGGGCTGCTCTTTGGAGCAAAGATACTGTTTCAATTGATTGGCGTACTCCTAACGAAGTGGTTCACACGAGGTTAAATGAAAGGAGGCAGGGGCCTCGGAGCTAACCATTGGCCTAGATGAATCCTGAGAAGCGAACAATGCTCCCGAAAGTTGCATTCACGGGGTTTTTATCGAGATATCGGGAGCCTAAACTAGAGGAAGGCTTTCAAGACATCACCAAGGTGGACTTCAGGGTAGGTTGCACCGCTCCACCAATATGCGAAAGTTTATGCATCATGCTTACCCACGTCAAGTTCGAGGGTGATGAGGAACAGCGGACAGTATGGACTAAATATTGGGTTTAAGAAGGTTTTGACGGCCCCTGATCGGTCAGGGTGAACCCTGAGAGAGAAGGTACGGTACTTGCGGCAACGTGGGCGGGGGTTTTGATTGAGAGTGGAGTAATGCTGCGGTCAAGTTTTGGTCTTCTAATCGTTAGCCTTGTCTCCTCGATAGCGAGGACAACGTTGGTCGAACGATGGCGATATCGCATTTGATACGAATGTTTGATACGGAGCGTTTGAACGCTTCCGGATGTTCCCCACGTTTACGTCTTCATGTCGCATATGTTGGAGAGGTAGCCACGATTTCCCGCTCGCTGTCAGTTGGCTAACGTGCGCAAACGGAGGATCCTTCTTTCAATTGAGTTGGGGTGGCGCCGTCGTGCAGATCTCGTGCATCAATCGCTGCGACTAACCATCAAACGGCATAAAGTGGTGCAGACACTCGAGATGGATTAAGTGCGCAATTTTGGGCTAAATCAGCATGAATCACGTCGTGCTTGACGGCTGTGAAGGTACGAAATCGCATGATTGTCCGTCTAACGCTGGCGCACTATTGTCTCAGAGCTTTCACCACCATGCGGACGGAGAATTTGCTCTTCCCCACGCTTTTGTTCTGTGGCAGTTTCAAAGCCCGTTCAACGGACGTTCCTCCCGGTAGTTTTGCAAAAAAGAACCGTTGCCGGCTGCCATTAGGCCACCACGAGCTAACGTTTGCCTCATCATCTGTCGTAATGGGCTTGTCGACCTGATGGCCAGCTGTTTCCATTCTTGGACGTCCCTGTTAAATTAGGCTGCCTTGGGATATTTTTTCTCACTGCAAAGCTTGGTTACGGTCCACCGGGTATTGAGATCGCGGGACGATCGAATGAAAGGCTGAAAACGCCTCCTTGTTGAGCAACGCGACGCACTTCGGAAACTATGACGGCCCTGTGCACACGTCGCAGGAACCGGGAAGGTTGTGGGCATGAAGGACTCTGGAAGCGATGCGCTGGCCGCATTGAGGCTTTGCAGCATTGGCTTTCGGTGCCTGACAAGTGGCCTGCGATATCAGACGGGATATTCCCAGCAGTGATCAAGGCGGTTGGTAGCAGCAGGGACGCCAACGCCAATCAAGGGCATTTCAACGGGCGTTTTCCTGCATCTCCCCGATTCGCCAAGCCGCGGTGGTGGCTGCCGAGAGCGTGCCCACCAGCCATCGCGGTTTGACTTCTCCCAGAGGCGTCATGAAAATCGATGCATTTCATCGCGAAACAACATAGGAGTCTGGGTATACCCTCCGGAAATAGTAGCGCACACAGTGACATGTTGATTCCGTATTGTTTGAGAAGCTGTGCTCATCGCACCCCTTCCTCCGGAATACATCCGGCGTGAGCCAGTCAGACGATAATGTTTGTAGAAAGTCCAGCCACGTACTTTAAATCTACTGGCATCATTCCCCGGAATTGGAAACGGCAGAGGAGCGGGAAGTTGAATATTGCGCTTCCGTGAACGATTGGTACAGCCTCGCTGGAAGGTTCTGTTTGTGTTGTTGTTTTCTCTTTTCACCTTGGTCGTGGCAATACGCGCGTACCATGGTGAACAAGAAAAGTACCTCCATAATTAAAGCCGGAGGGCCGCGTGGAGGTTATTCAGGCTGGATTTTACCCAAACCTTCAATAACGGCCGGGCTAGCGAATGGGAAAGTGTCAGCGCTAGAAGGTTCCTGTCCGTTATTTTTGCAGTTAGCAGAGCGCCGTCCCCAAAGTTCCCTTGCTGTGAAATTTAGTACGGTGGGCTGGCTCTGCCAACGCTCCGTGTACAGGGTGGACGGCCCGTTGGGTCCTGTCGAAACCGGGGGTGTTGAGCGAAGAGCCCTCACTAAGCCAGGGATGCCTGGAGATCCATTTTGGTGTCCAAACAAGGCCCTGTAGCCGTACCTGTATCTGTATCTGTAGACGACCCAGCCGCTCCGGAGGGAAACAGGCCTCGCGCACAAATTCACGCCTCAGCCCGCCTTTTCGTTGCCAAAGCTCTTCGTACGCCGCCGGCCCGCAAGCTCGTCGCTCTCTTCGATTTCCTCTCGTCCAACAGTCGTCTCACTCACTCATCCAGCCTCAAACTGTCTTCAGCTGACCGGTGCGAAACGCACGAAACAGAGGTCAGTGCCACTGCTCCTGTCTTGCCTGAACACCTGATTTCTCCCGTCTCACGTGCACCCCCAAAGCGGATGACTGGCTCGTTGGCGCTGATTTTGCTTGCAGACTGTCGCGACAGATAAACATACCAAGTACCTACGTGGACATCTAGCGGTCGTGGCACCCTCCAAAACCATCGCGTCCCGCCACCCCATCCCAGACTGGATTATTATACAGCGTCAAAGACGGCAGCAGAATTGAATATCTCCCTCCTGCCGCACTTTTAAACTGGTGATGGGACCCTAGAAGCCGTTCGACGACGCACTCAAAAAATTTCCCCACTATGCGAGAAATGCGACCTTTGATACTTCCCAACCTCGTCGCTTCCAGGAGACCGTCAAAGATTTGCACCGACATGCCCGCCGATCCGGTCGCTTCAGTCTATTCGTGCACCGACTCTGGCTTCTATTCCGTGTCTTCTGATTGCTCAATACCTCTCACACCGACCTTCTCGTCGCGTGGGCATATAAGATATCCGAGCTCGAATTCGTCTCTGTCGTCAAGCCCACCAACGCATGATTTTATTGAGATCCCTAACGGCTCGGGAAAGCTTCCCAAGCTTACCGAGGAGCCAATTGAGCCAGAAACTGAATTCGTGATGTTGGATGCTGAATCTTTGTCACCGTGCCTATGTATGTCTTTATCAACACCATGCACCTGTGTATATGCTGTGCCTTTAACTAACAATCTTATAGGCGATGTCGAAGTCTGTGCGCACAATAAGTCCTCGAATCGTCGCTCACTCTCTGGTCAAAGCTATGATCTGTCAGATGGATTTTTTGCCGATGATTCAGAGTATACTTCTCAGCATATGGCGAAAAGACAGAAATCCGGAGACTCTCCTGTTAACAGCATTGCCAACAAGATCGAGAGCCGGTTCCCGTCCCTGTCTCGACGGTTAAAAGACCGTAGGAGAACATCTAGTCTAGGGATTACGTCTAGGACAACAACGCCAACGCGCGTCCCTTCGACACGCTCGTCTTCCATTGCCAGCTCCATTAATCGTGGCCTCGATCAAAGTGAAAAGCTATTTCCTCCTACTCCTGCTAGGAGCAGTAATGAGCGTCTAGACGAATCATCGCCTTCATCGCCTATCGATATCGTCCGTCCTAACAGCAACGGGAGCTATCTCACTGAACCTATCGACCGGAAGCGGCTGGTATCAACCCCGTTACTGCCGCCCATGATGGTCAAGCTTCGGACTGAATCGCTGCCGACACAGTCACCTCTCCAGTCTCCTACCGTGGCAGACTCCGCTTTCTCCATTGTCAACACGCCAGTGGGCACACCTCCTGGTCCAGGCTTACACACTCCGCCGCTATCCTCGAAGCCATCCGCATCCTCACTCAAGATGTCACGTCCTGGACATATTATGGCATCGCCGGAAATCCCGCCAATCATGATCGCGGATCCCAACGACGAGTGGTCGAACAAACTTGGTCACGCAAACTTCACCATCTATCCGGAGCCCTACGTTCCCAACTTCTGTGATACGGCATCATGTCGAAGGTTGTTTGCTGATTGGGAGCAAGCGCGTCGCAATTTCACCAAACACCAGGTCCGCACTGGCGAGCACTTCGGTGTTACTTCAAAGACGTATATGCTTACGGAGCAGAAATGGACCGAGATCGATGCAGAGTGGAAGAAGAGTAACGACATCGCAATTTCGAGAGCCGCGGAGATCGGCCAGGAACCCGCACCCTCCTCACCCTTAGAGCCAGCCCCTCTCATCAAGATGCCTTCACTCAACGACCCCAAGAGCGAAGGTAAATTCCCCAAATTGGGCGATGAGGATATCGTTGGACCAATGGTGCAGATCGCATCGCAGATTCAGCAAAAGCCCTCCCGAAAACGAGCTTTTTTCAAATTGTTCAGCGACATCAAATTCCCTGGATCTTTTCTCGGACGCTACTCCCATAGCGTTCGTCTAAGGAGATGATTTGGAAACCATGGATACCTGTTTTTCTATAATTTGCCATTGTATGACTATTGCCCAGAGATGATGAAGTACGAACTGTATGACATTTTGGTCCACATTATTGCTCCACGGAGCTACGTCATTCGTTTTGGATCACGAATTTCCTTTGTTAGAAGAATTGGAAGAAAGTTGGAAGAATATGAGAGCGATATACGGATTAATGAGGTGTTGGACGGTTCGGTACTTCTGGCAGTGGGCTCTTCAGTTAATGTTTTCATTGTAAGTGTGGAGGTTTTTCGGCGGCTATACCCATTATCCTTTCTTGCCTGAAGCGACGGGCAAGCGTAGTTACGGGACATAATTCCTCAAAAAGTGCGTCGTTGTATTACTATAATGGGGCTGTATAGATGAGGACAGGACGGAAAGGACAAGTGATTACTGTGAGACGGCCATGGCGGGAGTGATCCTGACTGTGGGCCTGTGTTTGATTATATGTTAGAGATACATATAATTTATAAACACTTATTCTGGCATCATATTGGATCTCGTTTCTGAGACTCTTCCGAGCGTCAAATGAGAGGACTAATGCATTTTGCTGTTAATTATATGTTCTGAAGGCCTTTAGAGGCTGCTTTAAAGGACCTGTGGCGTGTCAACAGTTGGACTAGTCGCGTTTTGGACGTGCAAGATAATCATTACAAGTCCCGGCTTTATTCTTCTGGAGACCATCACTATTGTTACAAAATAGTTCATACAAGCCATGACAGTGTCAGAGTCCTGAAGACCTCCTAATCATCGGATATCGGCACTTGAGTGTGAGTAGCCGAGGCAAAAATCCATCATGATTAATCCCCCCTAATTCAAGCGAGACTCGACCTATTCTCGAAGCTTAGGGTGAAAAAGGCATACTCGACTCTCTATGATAACTGCTCTCTGTAATGATCACATCCGCGATAATTGACTTGCACTGTCGTAAAGGAGGGGTAATGAAACTCAGCTCCTCGGAATGTGTCGACGGTCACGTCACCTAGACTTGAGGTCTCTCTTGAAAGTCAGATTATACAAGGGGGTAACACGTACCGGGCAGACGCTCCTGCTAGTATGCTAGCAGAATAATACAGCCAAACCATTTTGCAAGGGCTCGCTTATTTTGAAACATACTAGCAGGGGGTGCGTGTGCCCCGTTCGTAGTACCCCCTTGTACACATTTCCCCAGCTCTGACCACCAATGGCTGCGAATCCAGGCTCCCGCCAAACGGTTCCGCCCTTGCCAGCCGAGAGCGCAACCCCCGCTTTAATGAAAAAAAGTTACCGCTCTACCTCCCGCTCACCACCATAATTACACGATACACCAGCGCGGATGGAAGGTACGGCTTCGATCATGGCTGGCTATATATGTTATTTACATATGCCTCTGCACTTATATCCGCATCTTTAGATGCTCGCTCTTCGTCACACCTGCCCAGCATATGCTCTGCAACATCTTCTCTTTTCAGCATCAGCTAAAGCCGCGCCCTCCGGCAGCTTACACACCCATGTCGAAGCCACAGTGTCACGTTACCGTCATCGGCGCTGGTCTAGGTGGTCTAGCAGCAGCCATTGGCATCGCAAGAGCTGGTCATAAGGTTACTATCATCGAGCAAGCAACCGCACTTGGAGAGGTACACAAGTCCTAAGAATAGTTTGTACGCAGTGCCGTTTAACCAATCAAACTTTTCCCCAGGTCGGCGCAGGAATCCAGATCCCACCAAATTCGTCGCGCATTTTGAGACGATACGGCCTTCTCGACAAGATTGAAGCAGCTTCAGTCCGCCCCAAGGACTTCATCCTGCGATCCTACAAGGATGGCGCCATGCTCTCAAGACAAAATATGCTGCCTTACGCCGTTAACACTTATGGAAACCCTTACCTCCATATCCATCGAGCCGATTACCACAAGATTTTAGCAGAAGAAGCGCACAGATTGGGTGTTTCAATTCAGCTGGGATCCACAGTTACAGCGATAAACTTCGAGACTCCTGCAGTACACACCAAAGGCAAACCGGACTTCCGTGCAGATATCGTCGTCGGAGCTGATGGGCTGAAATCCGTCTGCCGCGAAGCATTGTTGGGCCACGCTGATCCCCCGAAGTTAACTGGTGACCTGGCCTACCGTATTGTCGTCAAAGCTGAAGACATGGTGAAGCATGAGAATCTGCGGGAGCTGGTCAACAACCCAGCTATCAATTATTGGATGGGTCTAAACGCACACGCTGTCTGCTATTTGCTGAAAGGTGGAGGTCTGTACAACATCGTGCTCGCTTGCCCAGACAACCTTCCCGAGCTCGTCAACACTCAAGCAGCGGATATCCAGGAGATACGAGACTTCTTTGCGAAGTGGGATCCTCGGTTGAAGACCTTGCTGAGCATCGTTCAGGAAACGAGCAAGTGGAGGTTACAGAACAGCGAAGAGATGAAGAAATGGAGCCATCCATCTGGCAAATTCGCACTTCTTGGCGACGCTTGCCACGCCACGCTCCCGTATCTCGCCCAGGGCGCGGCTATGGCAGTGGAGGACGGCGCAGTACTTGGCGCGCTGATGGAGAAGCTCGAGGACAAAGCGCAACTCAAAGACGTTCTAGTCATCTACGAGAAGCTACGGAAAGAGCGCACCACACGCATTGTCAAGGGCAGCACAGCACTACGAGAGATCTTCCATCTAGAAGACGGCGAAAGGCAGCAGGAGCGAGACAGACAGCTACTCTATGAGCAGCCGTTCGAGGACTTCCCGAATAGGTGGGCGGACCCGGTCTTTCAGCCATGGCTCTTCTCGTATGATGCACATATGGAGGTTGGGAAGGCGTGGAAGACGTATAAAGCGGGTCAGTTCCCACTAACGTGCGGGAAGTTCAAACCCAAGCCGAATTTGTAAAATATAGTTTTTGCATGGAGCGATGGCGTTTTATGATTGATAGATTTCGATTTGAGTATATAGGTTAGATAAATAGACGTAATCGAAGAAGTATTTACAATCATGATTATCTTTGCTATGGGTGCGTATCCGAAGCCAGGGTCATTCAATTTCTGCCAGCGAGATTTCCTCCTCTTTCTAGTTACGTCATTGCAAAGGGCTTCAAGCCATATAACAAAGGTTATAGATGATTACCATACACCCCCAATGGGAGTAGCTGATAACCCTTCAACCTTCTATCTTCGGCCCGTCAGTCTGGTTAAACAGTGTCGAAGTTCTATTTTTAAAGATATAAGACATAGTTGCTGATCAGACCCGTCCTTTCGCTCTTTGAAACTTGGAAGCGAAAATGTTTGAGGGAGCCGGATTCTTCGACTGAAAATGGTTGCGTGATGTGACTGTGATCACGCTTCGCTTCTTTCCCATCGCTGCTGACATTTATCAAGATCAAGGCAGTCACATCTCCAGCCACCGTGTTTCACTCACTCACCAAGGCCACGGCCGAACCTCTTCTCTTCCTCCTCTTCAATTCTCCAGTATCATATATTCTACAAGTCTTTCTTTCAATACAGTATTTCACTTTCAAGCTCCGCATCCAGCTGGCAAGCGTTGATTACGGATTCTTTGTTGCATACGACAATCAAAACCTACCTTTCAGCTCGCTACAGGCTTGTCTCAAGCGCATCATTGCCCATATATCAAGTGCACCGCTCCCAGGAGACTCATACCTTGTCGCCATCATGAACCGCTCACTCTCAGATTCCGAGGTCAAATTGCCGGACCTGCGAACAAACGACGACATACCTGAGGAGTCAGATATCATGTCATCTGATGACATTGATGGCAACCAGATCTACACACCACCGCCTAGGATAGCAGCGCGCTTCTACAGATCATCCAACAGTCGTCGCAAATCATCTGCAGCTTCCTCTAGGCGCAACTCAATATCCTCTACTCACTCACACCAGTCGAACCGCTCGTACCGAAACGGCTGCCAAAGTAATCATGTTGCACAACATCTCCGACGCGCATCGATCCTCGAAAGCCGCAAGGCGCGCCTTGCTGATAGAGCCGCTCATGCTGAACAAGTCCGGTTACGCGCGGCGCTCGCCAAAGCAGCCCCGAGGGGTTCCAACTGCGAAGAGAAGGCCCTGGCAGCACAACAAGCGCGTGAGAAACATTTGGCTCAAGTTGCGGCGGCATGCGCGGAAGAGGTCAAGCGGGCCAAGAAGGTGGCGGAGGACATGAAAGAGAGAAAGGCAGCTGAAGAGCGGAGATACAGACTTGAGATGGAGGAAAAGCTAGCAGAGGCTGAACGAAGGAGGCTTGAGTATAAGCGGAATGCTAGGAGGCCACGGACGGCAAGCGTTCCTGCAAACGATAACAAGAAGCCTATTACAACCCCCCGTGCAGTCTCCTCTGAGGATGCAGCAAAGAGGATTCAAGCCGCCTGGAGAGCCAGGCAGAGAAAGTGTGTTGTTGAGGCTTTCCTGGACCTCGGACTTTCCATTGATAAGGTGCACGATGCGAATTTCGAGGACATCACAACAATGCTGGCAGAGGACAATGTCCTGTCCGCTACAGCTAAGATTATGTCTTTATTCGGACTACTAGCTGATGAAGATACTCCCCTGGGCGGAACAGCTGTACGAACTTTCTTGAGCGCTTATCTCATTCTTGGTCATCCGGCTCAGGTCCTAAGCAAGGATGGTGATCAGGAGCAAGATTTGATCACTAAATCTAAGGATCTCATTATCTCTTTTGAGTCTGCTTTATCGAAGCTTACGGCGTACAACCATTATAAGCCTACACCTACCCGGCTGGAAACAGTTTTATTGACACACGGCGCCTTTGTTACGGCGTTCAACGACTGGAAGGCGAGAGACTCTTCGGCTCTTATTGAAACCATGGTCGCGTCTTTCGTGAATCTAGATGCCATTTGGCAAAGTGTCAAGGATGAAACAAGCGAAGAAGTTGCAAACGACTATAAACAGGGCATTCGGGATAACCAGGTTATTCTGCTCAGCAAGATCAGGAAATTAGCGGGTGCGGAAAGGGCGAGCATGCTTATCAGGAAAGCAATCCGAGAAAGTAGGAGAGCAAAAGCTAGAAAGAGGCCTGCTGGCGATGTTCGGCCTCGGGTCGCGGTGGAATCCTCCTCGCCTTCTGGCTCTCTAAAGTCAGATGGGAATACTGCCATCGAAGCTGAAGCGGCATCACAGCTTGCGGTATCCCAGAATCAAGCCTCAACTGACGGCTTTCAGGCGAATGCTCTTACCAAGCTGTTCTCGGTGGTGCCAAACAACCGTGTTCTGGTGCACGAGCTAGCTATGGACAAGGAGTATCGTATCGACACATCCCCGCATGCTGATTTGCGAGACGCAATCAATCGGGAAGTTTGCGACAGCATGCGCAGAGGCTTCGAAAATGGGGAGGGTAACTTATGGACTGTCGCTATGGCAGAAAATATACGGGAGAAACTCCTTCGTTTGCTGAAACCAGGAAACTCGATGCATACACTTATTTCGGAGGCCCTGGACCCTGATCTTATCAAGACGCAATGCAACCAAGGAATGTTCTCGTATGAGAAGTTCTTCTCTTTCGTGGCTTCAATCCTTCCAAAGCTCTGCGCACCCTTCCGAGATACAGAGGTGCAAGCTCTAGCAGAGGATCTGCAACAAGAGGGGACCCTGGCTGAAATGATCGACAAGCTTTTCAAGCTCCTTCATGTCATCGATCTCCTTTCTCTTGATTATTCTAACTTCCTCCTTATGAACGCAGCTCCAACGCTCATCAAGGAATCGTCAGGCTACGAGCAACGCATGTTTGCCCAAGATCTTGACGCGGGCACTGTCACTCTACAAAACACTCGCCGCTGGTGGGGAAATGCTACTGTCAATGTCCTTACAGAAGCAGACCGCAGTGACCCAGCAAACCGTCCCACAACGCAGAAAATCTACGCCCGAGGCCTTGTTGATCTTGCTATTGCAACACCACCTCTCCGCGATTCGGACGTTCCTGAAACTCTCGAGCTTGATAGAGCACGAATACTTCGCATTCGCGCCGACGCCGTCCGCATCACTACCATTGGTGGTATCCTACTTACAGCCAAGAACCTCCTCAAACGCGACGTTCGCTCACAGTGGAAAGCGGAAGCTAATCGTATGTGGGAGACGTTGAAAGACGGCTACATGAAGGACGAATCCATGCCAACTAAGATCCTCTCCATGATTGAATCGTCCCACGCCATGCCACCAGCAACGCGCGCTCAACTGGCATCCACCATCACGCGCCTCTTGACACAAGCGCATAATGGCAAGCTGACGGATCCCGTGATGAAAGTGCTGTTCCAGCGCCTCAAGACGCTCATCTTCAACCGGATCTCGGCATCGAGCTCCGGCGAGAGAGTGCGCGCTGCGAGTACCGCGACGGAGGGGCTCGCCACGACTGGACTGCCCGAGTTTATCGGCCAGGTTGGGGAGATCGTGGAAACTTTGGGGCGGGTCAGCGAGGTCGACCGCAGAGCACATGCGTTGTGGTATGAGCAGATTGCTGAAGAGATGGAGCGATTAGGCCAAGAGTCTGCTGAGGCTCAGGGCGTGGCCCCGGGGCAGATTGAGGTATAATTCGGGTACACGGCCGGGTCTGGGATGGGTTTGGAAAGGGAATGAGGGACGATGTGGATGGATATGGAAGCTTTTGCTTTCAACTGTCATGTCTACCGCATTAAGATTTACTGTGGTTCATGCATCGGCGTTCTCGGGGCTGTTAAGCGTTTGGGTATGGGTTCGGTTTGGTGTTTTGGGCTGGGCTCATTGATGAGCGTGGCCCTGCATCTGGTTCATGGTTCATGGGAGGTTTTTGCGGGATGGAATGCATGCTTTTAGTCTTGCGAGGTTGTTGGGGCACTGTCTAAGTAGTATTTTGTGTGGCTTCGCTGCGCCGTTATGAATTGCACTAGTTGATGGCTTCAGATTCCGTACTTTTTTGTGATATGTGAAGAATAAGGGAGTATGATTGCGTTTTGGTTTTTTGGGTACCCGTGATGGCTTTGCTAGCTGTTTCTTTTTTAAGAAGGGGGTTATTGTAAATCTGAGCTTTAACTTGTAATGACCTGAGCCTACATTATCGGCTACTTGGGATGTCGCGCATACAGTGCACGGACTATCAGCTTTCAAGCTCACAACTTCATACCTTCGAGGCATCAAGATTATGATCGCGTTTATGACTTAGCCAATAGCACTCCAATTGAACATAACCACGGCATTGAGCTAATGGTGTCCAAGGCAAAAATGGTAATGCTAAAAGCACTAGGTCACACGGGGAAGGCTGCGCAAACGATAGTTACTTGAGGATGAAAACGTTTAGCCTATGCACAGCCTCTTTACTTTCCGTATCCGAGATACCCAAATTTAAAGATTTGAACTCCATATGTACGCAGTAGAAGTCCTGAAACTACAAGAAGCCATACAATGAGAAAAGCGCAGCAAAAAAGGAAGATTTCCTTTAGAACTCTTAGGGACGAGTGATTACCTCCGGACACTCCTTCTGCCTCCAGTGGAAGAAAACAAGCCACGGGATGGCAAGTACTGATATCCGCTCCCACCTGCAGTGTAGGGATAGATAGCCCCATGAACTGTACCGCTTTTAACTCCCATTGCGGCCAGAGTACTGTCGTTACTGAAAGACTTCGAAGGATGTAAAGGGCGATCATCTAATATACTCGACGGCATTGAGGATGGCAGTGTTGCTGCTTGTCGAGAGTACGATTGGTGAGGTAGAGTAGAAGGTGTTTCACGTCTTATAAATGATGAATGTGAGTTATTAGGTCTTAGAAAGAATCTTTGCTCGTTGCGAGGACTACTGTATGTCAGCGATAGTCGCGAAGATCTTGGGTCGGCGATTCGACGATTTCTGCTCTCGTAAAATGATTCTTTCATAGTATCTTGCGGTGAGTTAATAAAGGAAAGACCATTGAGGCTGCGAGGCTCTGTCCGATTTAAAGGGGCTGGGGCCATCTTGTAGCCCTGGAGGACTTCCGGGAAAGACTGATGGACACTCTGGGATTCGTTTAGAGGGTCTCTTGCTCTGGCGAAGACATAATTGTTTCGCTGAGTGCCTTTAAAGAATGGACTTAAGACTGATTCTTGGTGTTTCGCGTTATTTATATGTCTTGGGGCAGGCGTTTTTGGGTTAAATATGTTGCGATCGCCACCGTGTTCAAATGCAGAAGATGAAGCGCGTTGGTACTCTTCATGACTGGCAAAATCATGTCCCCTCGGCAAAGGACGTCTTGGCGACTGATGGGTAACTGGGAGAGAGAAATCCGGCTGAGGTATTCTTGTTTCTTCCTCATTGACGGGGACATTATGGATACCGAGAGAAGAGGGGTTCCTGTAATTGCGTGTGTTGTATGATTGCGCCTTATCATACTGAGCATCAGGTAGGTAACCGTAACCACCTCCTGATTTGGTTGATTCATCAAGACGTTGAAGAAAGGGCATATCCACTTGACGGCTGGACCTTGTGGGCAGTTCTAGGGTCTTTGTTGGAGAGTTTGAAAGCATATTTGGTGCCCCGTTGGTTTCTCGCTGACCTCTGGGAGTTTGGTGGTGTCTCTCCAGCGTATGAGATCTAACTTGTTGTGCAGTGCTTCCTCTTGCTTGCGTATGTGAATATGTCTGGGTATTATTGTTGCGGCCGGAATGTCCTAGGCTCTGCCAGCCCCCGCTCTCGTAGATTTGGAGATCTGCACTGGGAGCACTTCCACTCTCATCGTAGTTTGCTAAGTGACGTATCGGGGATTCTTGCGGATACCTTGCGAGGGGTAATCCTGGTGGCGGCATTAAGTCCCGACTGTCTACCCGGATTGGAGGAATATCATTTGAACGACCAGCATGGCGGTCTTCAACGAAGTCAGAAATTACTCTCTTCTTCCTGGGGGGGCTCCCTGCATGATATCGAGCTGTAGCCTCGCAATCTATTCCCCGACGGGGATTAGCAGAGCCGGCCATGGTGTAACCTGAAGAAGACTCAGGATGCCCACCCCTTGCCTGGTTTCCGTCGCCATTTGAATCCCCTTCAGGCATTCGAGAGTTGCTTGAAATCCTCATATCATCTATATGGATGCCATTTGTTGCTTTTTCCATAGGCATGGTATGAATCGGGTTCTTATCATCGACATAGGCATAGTTCGTCTTCGGCACCGCGTACCCAAGAATCGTGAGCTGCTCCTTGAGTAGGTCATTCTCTCTACGTCAAGTTAGCGAAGCTGTAGCAATTGACTTGAGTGGACGGCATACTTTGCTAAGTTACTCACAACTCCCAAATAATGGCGAATCGCAGGTTCTTTCTCTTTGAACCGCTTCAGTTCAGCCTCTTTCTCCTTCAGCTTTATAATTTCAGCTTTCATATCCTTGATCCGGTTCTCCATAGCGTCGTGCGATCTTTGGAATACATCGAGGTTTTCCTGGCCCTCTTCCAAAGGTTTCTTGCCTTGTCGCTGTTTGAGGAACATTTCCGTGCTATATCGAATAAGCTGCAGATATTGGAACTGCGTAACGTAAGCTCTCAGGCCTAGAGGGGCATGACTCTTTGGGCATACTCGCAATGCTTCCATACCTGGCCCAGAGCTATCGAGCTTGATGGGTGGAGTATCAAACCACGCAGCTGGAATCTGCTCGTCGTACTCGCCTTCATGGCATCCTCGTATCGCGTATAAACTCTTCAACCTCTTGTCGTCCTTCTCGGTTACGCATCGAGGGCATGATGCGCGAGGTTGCTCGCCTTCAGGATGAAAAGGTACACCTATTCCATAAGAGTCAATTAATGGCTGCCAGATCACGGCCGTGGATAACTAAGGGACTCGTCACGAACCTCCGCCTTCGAGGTGCTTGATGCAAGTGAGATGCGCGCATTCGGTGAGCCATAACTTGGTGACGATGCGGTCGTGGGGGCTGCGACCGTCGCGGATGCCTCTCGCACTTTCAGTTTCGGTGTAAATTTCGGATATGGTTGCTTGACACACTGAGCAACTGAAAATGATTTCGTAGGGGGAGGGGCTTGAAATCGAATGCTCTTTGCCGGCCATTGCTTGCGGACGTTGAGGGTTGGAGGCTAGTGCTAATGAGACATCGGTGACCGCGGAAGACTTCAACGAGACAATTGCTACTACTGTGCACCCTCATCTTTATTGATTAACAAAGTGAATTGCCGGCGCATATACTTCACACTTCAATAACGCGTGAAAGCTACTGCAATCCTCCCCAAGAACTTACAAAATCTCAATGTATGAGAATATATGATTTGATGCATGCTGAATCACTGTCTAGCTTGCTTATGAAATTAATATCTGGCGTTTTCCCTGAGGCAGTCCCAAACACGCGTATTCAGAGTTAATAGAATGTTAGAACAAACTTACTAAATATCTCGCGTTTTCTATTTTCAAGGGAGATTAGAGTCATAGCGACGCCCTATTCATCTCCATTTATATACAGTCAAGGGCTGTTGTAGCTCTCCTCAAACTCGTTCTCCTACTCTCCAATCGTTCCTCATTGAAATGTTCTACAGGGGTAACTACAGAAATTAGCAAAAGTTCGTAGTCACTATTAACGCAAAGAATCAACTTACTCGGCCCCATAACTCTGCTCGTCTAAAAGCTCATACCGCTTCATCCCTTCCGCATCCATCGAATGCAGCCCACTGGGCAGCGGCGGCATGCCACCTGGCCCTAGCACATCTTTCGCGAGGGCCTTCTCCTTCTCAAAAAACGCAGCTAGCCCTTTCTCCCCCTCCGACTTGACTTCCGCCAACTGCTTCTGCCCAGCTTCCCCGATCAACTGCCACCCCCAAATGATCAGCCACTGCCCCCGCCCAACTTCAAAGTTCCAAGGCCATAGCAAACACTCACCTCAACCCTTGGAGCAACCTTACTCCCGACCTCGAGCAGACCTACCACATCCGCCTGCGTGACGGTGCTCAGTCGCGGATACCGTCTCCGCACATCGCGCTTCCAGTACGGGTTCTCCGCCAGATCGGCCGCGGGGAGGGTGACGGGGTCGTCGTAGGCATTCGGGTCCTGCGCGCCGGGCGGCGGGTTGCGGAATTGGGGGTTCAGAGGCACGCCGGTCGAGCGGCCGGGGTCGACGGCGAAGAGGCGGTTGATGCGGGCGTAGAGGCCGGTGGGCTGGACGGTGTATTTCTGTTCGCCATGGAAGAGACACGGTTAGCGTGTGGACCCAGAAGAAGGCTCATTGTCCACCTGGAGCGATGGGAGTGAAGGAATTTGGATTCGCGAGATGAAGGCCGCTTTTGATGGGCAGGTTTGAGACGGGGAAGACCCACCTTGAAGGCCGCGGCGGCCTTCCGGGAGGCCATTGTGATACCTTCAGCTCAGTAGCTGCTGATTAGTAGAGTGGAGATGGGTCAATGGTCTGCGAAGAGAGATGGTTGTCGACTCGAGCTCCCGCCTTCGTTGGGTGTTGCGGGTGCTACACCACCGGAATAAGCATTAGCCTGCTCCGAATCGGTAATATTGATTGGGAGCGAAAGTCAAAGTCAAGTCTTTTGGGCGAATCAACTTAAGAGATGGATTATAATGGTATTCTATTGCCCCTGGAGCGATACGTAGAAAATACCTATACTACTAATGAAAGCCTCATAGCCCAATCTCAAGTATCCCAAACCATCCACGCCAACCCAATCCTCATCACCCAGAGACAAAGTATTCTCTTCACAAGCAGCAAGCGTTGCCTCCAAACCAAACCTCAAAAAAGCATATTCCGGCAACCCCAATAATTTATGCACTACACTTTGCCCCTACCATTGTCAGCACTCTTTCCCTCTCTCTCCGTTCCGCCTGCTGCAGCGACTTGGCCAAATCCACTGTGCTCTTCCTCATACTACTGACACTGCTCTCACTAAAAACGCTGACCACACTCTCATTCTTGATATGCTTCAGCCTTGCTGGCAAGCTCTTACTCGTCTCAGATTGTGGTAGAAAGCCCTTGCTTTCACCAACACCTAAGGCAAAAGCGTCGCTATCAATGCTGGTACTGCGCGGATAATCAACACAACTTTCGTAGAAATGTGACCAAACTCGAACGTTAGCTGCGGAGCTAAAGACATCAGCGGTGCCGTCCACACTAAGCGTTTGACGTTCCGCAGAATCAGAATTTCTAGGCCTCTTGATGCTAGCACAATCGATGGTATTAGTTGGCTCAACAGACATATCATGATCTCTAGCGGGCGACTCGGCCATTTCAACCGCTTCCTCTGCTTCGGCAATGCTACGGTGCCAGACTTCAGGCAGGACCTCCAACTTTGGATAATCCAGTGATCCGCCCATCGCGATGGATGAGCGATGGCCACGCCCATGCCTTCGAAACTCTGCACTTTGAGAGCGAAATAACCTGGTGTAGTCTTTGAAAAGGGTTTTGCCGAAAGTCATACTACTACTCTTGGAAATTCCAGACAGAGTAGTCCTCTTTTTCTTGTCAGTTGGAGTTCCCATCTGATCATTTTCAGGGTCAATAATTTGTGCTGAGTTAACTTCAAAAGCAAAGTCACGCGTCTTAACGTTGTCTTCATGGCCAGCGCTGCTAGTGCGCAGTTCACGGGTGTGGCTAGGGTACCGACTCCATGCTTTTATAGAGGATGCTGAGTTGTTTTTGCTATGTAGCTGTGCTTTCAAATCCATGGAACTAGGCGCGAAAGGATTAGGGCTTTCCCGTTGTGCTGGGCTTTCGCCAGGGGATCGCTCGGGCATCTCTAGTGGATCAATATTGGAAGGCGTAGAAGGAGCCCTTAATCTGTTTACTGAAGAGCTGCGCTCACGAAGGGGGCTTCCACTGGCAGCCAAGGCTGTACTTGGGGAGAGACACATGATTGATCTTTCTTCTTGATAAGCCTTCAAAGCCTTTTCCCACATAGGCGATGCATCATGACGATTGTGCCCTAGCGTCGCTTGTTCAGCCTTCAGGGATATCAGAGAACGAGAGAGTTTTCTCTCACGAGGCGTTTCTCTGTTATCAGCGAGTCCATCGAAGAAACAAGCTTCGCTTTCGCTTTGAAGGTCTGATTTTGGTCGCAAGAATTTCAAACCTAGCTTGCGTTTTTTGCCTTTTTTACTGGGTGGAGATGGATTGAATTCTTTCTTGAATTTACTCACTTTGTAGAGACTGCTTGTGCTGGAGTTCACTGATATTGCGGCTGGTGGCTCAAGCAGGTGACTTTTAGGAGAAGGTTTGGGATGGTCGTAATTGAGAGAAGGATCCGATTCTGAGGACCCATTCGATGGCCTTGGTTTAATAGGGATTGAGTGTTCTTGAGTGAAGGCCAACGTACCATCGGTAAGATCCACGGTAGTGTTCATTGTTGTTTCTGTCTGATTGACAACCCATGAAAGATTCGTAGTAGGTTCACTGATGCTATCTCCTAGGCTCTGGGGACGAGAAGAATATACTGATGAGGTTTCGTCCTGGCGTTCGAAATCGAGTTGATCTTGAGATCCAGCTCTGATGACTTGGCTCCAGGCAATGGGGATCCTTGTACTTGCGAATCCAGAGCTTGAAGTCTGTCGATCATGTCTGGCTCTTGGTAGGTTTTTTGACCCACAGCTTATGCTTGAACGAGCTCGGCCATGTTGGGAGCTTTGTGGACTGTGGCATGAAGGGGAGAAGACATTGAAACGGACCGCAAATGCTGAGAGATCCTCATATTGTAGAGATGTATGGAAGCACTTGAAGACTGTAAACCTGGATACTCCTTTGATTTCATGTACCTGGTCAGGTCCTTACCGCCAGCGTCTGCGTTCTCGATCAATGATTGAGCGGTTGTATTGCTGATATCGGCATTTTTCACTTTCTCTGTCATCTGATCGGAATGTTGGTTTTCTTTACAAGACGGTTCGAATTGAAGGTTATCCGTAATATTCATTTGTTGGCCGTCGAGTGACCGTGAGTTCCTCTCAACCTCCTGTGCAACTGGGTGACCTGGCAGTAAGGGGAATGCAGAAAGACGTAAACTTTCAACCATCGATAAAGACCAAGGAGTGGCATCAACTAAAGAAATGCTCGGGAGACGGATAGGTTGCAGGACTGGTGTTGTTGGAGCTTCAACTGACGCAGCTGAATGGGAGTGTCGAAGCTTTCGAGCTTTCGTTTTGTCTTTGCTACGAAGATTTGGTGAGCTTGAATACTGAGGCATTCGAGGTTGACATGGTGTGTTCTCTGAGCTGCCGAAGAGAGACTTAAAGAGGGACTGATTAACTCCCACTACGTCACGACTATCTTGAAGGATTCGCGAGCCAGGTGTTCCGTCGTTACTATGAGTAAAAGATCAGTCAAATATGCTAAAAGGATCACTGTTGCGACGCATATATTCACCAGTTTGGAGAACTTGCGTTCCATCTGATGTTATGAATACTTGTCCTTTTCGTAGAGGTTTTCCTTTCAAGGCGTTTGACAATATCATCCAAAACTCCAGCATCAGGATCGTAGCTGCCTTCTTCTGGCTTCTTGTGACTGAGCAGGTCGTTGCGAAGATCTTCTTTGGTTATCCTGACATCTGTATCGAGGCCTTGCCTGCTTATCTTAATTACAGTACCTTGGCCATTTTCGTTTCCTGTTGTGTGGCTGGCCGGCCCTTTTGCTTGTAGAGTTGATCTTGATTTTGAGAGATCTCTAGATAACTTCTTCTTGATCAACGCCTGAACGCTTCTAATCTTCTGAAGATTGTGTTGTGAGCTGCCGGCTCGTGCCCTGCGTCCCGGCCTAGCCAACGAGTCAGGGCTATATTCAATAGTCGCTGCACTTTCGAATGTCTGTCGAAGCTTATGCAAATCTTCAGATTGAGCGCTCGTGAACCCGGAACCGTAAGAATTACCCTTTGAAGGCAATAGCGGGCGCCGACCAGGTGTACTGTCGCTGAGTCGGGCGTTTGGAAGCTCTGGTGATGATGGGCCGGAGCGTTGGTCTGCCGCGCAGCAAAGATTTGTGGACATCTTCCATTCTACTGCATGCAGAAGACTGGTGGATGAAAGGAGAGAAATGCCAGGCTGGGAGAATGGCAATATTGGGAGGTTCTAACGGTGAGACGAACTTAATGAAATGAGAATGAAGTGGGAGAGTGAAAGAGAAGAATCTTAAGATAGGTAAACTTTTTGCCATGAGATGCCCTTTCCCTATGCATTTCCTCAACAGAAGGGAAAGAAAAACAAGGTGTTATGTTGGCTTCATCATGACTTCCTCAAGGGCGACTATCGGAATCTTAAATGTTGATAAGACTACATCCTCTAAGACAAGAAATAGCACTTGTTGTGATGGAAGTTTTCTTGTTCATAATACGACGTATTTGCTCTTGGTTAATTCATTTCTTCAGCACTGCTAAAGCAGCAATGGCCCTCAGTCAGCACCCATATTGTCTTTGTACCACTCACGCCATTTTTGCAATCCTCGCATCCTCTTCATAAAGTCCCATCTCTTTCACCCACCCGGCGACTCCATCGGTACACAGCCTCCCGACAGTATCCCAATCCCCCTCTTTCGTCGCCTTCCTCACTCTCGTTGAGCTCACCCCAGTGCCCTCATTCCCAAGCACCATATCGATCTGGTCCGCCCACGCCCTCTCAAACCCTTCCTTCTCCAACCCACCATTTCTTAGGTTCTCCAAAAACGCTGTTTGCTCTTCGACAGTGCCATACTCTGATGACGAGCCGTCCACAGGATTGGATGGACGCTGCATCACACGCAGTTTGTGTCCGGCAGCGAAGAATGGCGCCAAGGCAGAGAGTGGTGGGTTGTGGTTGGGGTAATATTTCGCGGCGACGAAACGCGTGAGGGTGTCGTAGCCAACTAGATGGATGTGGATAGGGTTGCTAGGGTATGGATTGGGCTGCGCGGCAGAAATAGCTGCGGATTTGTCGGTGTAGTAGGGTGCTTTAGTGAGGCCAATGTCAATGAGAATTGACGGGGAATCTAGTTGGTCTTGTGAGTGAGATATGGAATGGGATGTTGAATTGTCAGAAGAAGAAGATTGAAGTAATTTGCGTGATAGGTCTTCTGCAAACACGGTCATGAGGGCTAAGCGTTGAGCAAAGCCGGCGGGGCTAGGTGCTTTGTCCGCATTGTGAGTACTGAAGAGGAGGAGCAGGCGATGCGGCCGTGCATCTGAGGGAGAGGGGTTACACAGAGCGGAGGTTGCGAGAGCAAGATGGGCAATTGAGGGAGGATTGAAGGATGAATCGAGAATATAGAGCGTCTTAGGTAGGACATCGGTGGGGTTGACGGTTCGAACAATACGGAAGTTCGAGGACGATGAGGTAAACGAGTTTAGTGCGGACTCGAGAGCCGGAACAATGGAGCGTAGAGACGCCAGTCTCGCTGCTATATCTGCCATGCCAATACTAGAATTGTACGAAGTATTATCTGATACTGGGCTGGTCGACGAATGCAAGTCAGACACCACGATCTTTGCGCACGGACTACAGTGAATTACGCCGAGGTCCAAGGGTAAAGACGCTAATGTTTCGGGAGAAAAGTGCATGTTTAAGGCAATTGAGTATGAAGGTGTTAAAACTTCTGGTATTTGGTATCTTTATCTTAAAGGACTTATTACTACTACAGCCCTAACAATCACCCGTAGCAGCTCAAGCAGCAATAGCGAGCGCTCGATAACCCGGTTGAGCAAGGATCCCTCTCGCTCTTTATCATTTGTAAACCACTCGTTCCCCAATTGAATGTTCACAAGAGCTTTTCAAAACCCAAAAATATTCGCCAGCCTGAAGAGCCAAGAAGACCCCTTTGGTGAACGCCGATGTTGAGATCGCTCATGCCCCCCAGATGTCCCCAATGAGTCCTTGTTATGCAGGTTGAACTTTTAATATCGTAACACGTTATGGCCAATGAAGCCGTGCAGCTGTTGAGTGCTGCTTATTTATGCCGATTTGGCGTATTTCTCGCGGTAGTATATGGCAGCATTCACCAAGTTGGTGAGGGCAGCCTTTGTCTCCTTCCATTGTCTTGTCTTCAGACCACAGTCGGGGTTGACCCAGAGCTGATCTGGCTTGAGGTACCTAGGGTGATGTTAGCTTGAAGAAGAATAAATAAGAAACGATAGGTAAATTCTTACGCAAGCATCTCCTCGATGCGGTCCTTGATCTCTGACTCACTCGGGATACGGGGCGAGTGAATGTCATAGACACCAGGACCGATGTGGCGAGGATAAGCCTGGTCAACGAAGACCTTGAGGAGCTTAGCGTCGCTCTTGCTGTTCTCAATGCTGAGAACATCAGCGTCAAGGGCGGCGATGGCGTGGAAGAAATCTTGGAATTCGGAGTAGCAGAAGTGAGAATGGATTTGGGTGGAGTCCTTCACACCAGCGGTGGATAGCTTGAAGGAGTTTACGGCCCACGCGAGGTAGTTCTCACGCTCGCGGCCAGAACGGAGGGGAAGACCTTCTCGGAGAGCGGGTTCATCGACCTGGATGACATAGATTCCAGCAGCCTCAAGATCAACAACTTCGTCTCGCAGAGCAAGAGCAAGTTGCTGGGCCTGGATTGATTGATGAACATCATCACGGGGGAACGACCATCTCAGGCAGGTGATTGGGCCAGTAAGCATACCCTTCATGGGCTTGCTGGAGATGGAGGCGGCATACTTGGACTCCTTGACGGTCATAGGAGCTGGGCGTGAGATATCACCAACGATAATTGGTGGGCGGACGCAGCGTGAACCGTAGCTCTGCACCCAACCGTTGGTAGTGAAGACATATCCGTCTAGTCTCTCGCCGAAATACTGGACCATGTCGTTTCGCTCTGGCTCACCATGGACGTATACGTCCAACTTCAGCTCATCTTGGATCTTGATAACTTCCTCAATCTCCTTCTCGATGAACTTCTCGTACTCTTCAGCGGTGATCTCACCCTTAGTGAATTTATTACGTTGGATACGAATCTCCTTAGTTTGGGGGAATGAACCAATGGTGGTGGTAGGGAAAAGAGGAAGCTTAAGGTGAGTCCTCTGCTGAGCGTAACGCTCAGGGAACGGTGATTGACGCTCATGCATGGCATCTGTGACCTTGCTCTGGCGTTCCTTAACATGGGGGTTGTTGGTTCGCTCTGAGGAGGCACGGGACTGCATGGCCTTTGCATTGGCCTCAAGGTCCTCTCGTACGGACGCTGGGCCCTCAGTCACGGCCTTCGCAATGACAACAACTTCGGCGGTCTTTTGAACAGCAAAGGAGAACCACTCCTTGACTTCAGTTGGGAGCTTCTTCTCGCTATCAAGAGAGTGAGGAGTGTGGAGGAGAGAGCTGGAAGTAGCAACAATGACGCGCTCCTTGCCAAGTTTCTGAATGGCTGTCTCGACAGTCTCGATGGCCCTCTTGAAGTTGGTCTTCCAGATATTACGGCCATCAACGACACCGCAAGAAAGTGCCTGCTTGGCACCAAGCTGGCCGATCACGCTCTCAAGTTGTTCGGGATTTCGGACGAGATCGATATGGATGGCATAGAGGTTTTGGAGGCCAGGGAGGACATCGAAGTTGTGGACAATGCCACCGAAGTAGGTGGCAAGGACAACTTTGGGGAACTTATCGCCAACCAGCTTCTCGTATGCAGGCTTGAAAGCATCCTTGACGCGCGGGGCGAGGTCGTAGACAAGCACGGGCTCATCGATCTGGACTGTCTCGGCACCGGCTGCCTTAAGCTTCTCGAGGAGCTCGGCATAGACGGGGAGAAGATTGTCAAGGAGGGAGATCGGGTCAACGGTTTGGCCACGGTCAGCCTTTCCGAGTGCGAGGAATGAGACAGGGCCGACGAGGACAGGTCGAGTAACGATGCCGGCTTCCTTAGCTTCAAGGAACTCGCGAACGGGTTTAGGGTCTGAGTCGAGTTTGAAGGTCTGGCTATCTTGGAATGTGGGCTTCACGTAGTGATAGTTCGAGTCAAACCACTTAACCATTTCCTGTACTGACAATTAGAACAGATGTGGCCATTGTAGATGGTTATAATCGTCTTACCAAACTCGGGACGTCAATGCCGTCCTTCTGGTGACCACGGCCCATGGCGAAGTACTCGTCGATTGGTGCAAGTCCATGCTTCGAATACCTCTCTGGAATAGCCTGAAATCAATCAGTCGACTTTCTAAGGAATTTCCTGAGGTATGTAGGCACTTACGTTGAACATTTGAATGTGGTCCAGGACATGGTCGTAGAAGGCGAAGTCGTTGCTGGGGATGCTGTCAACGCCGACATCCTTCTGGGTCTTCCAGTGGGCAAGACGGAGTCTCTTGGCCTCTGCCAGCAGATCATCCCGAGATAGCTTATCTGCCCAATATGCCTCATTGGCCTTCTTTAGCTCTCGGTTTCCGCCCATGCGGGGGAAGCCAAGAACAGATGACTGTACCATTGTGGCGTGAGATGAAAGGAATTGAGGGAAAAGGAGGTAAGTTGGGTATAGGGGGGAGAATGAATTGAAAACGTGTGGTGAGGTGGAAGAAAAAGGGAGGAGGGGCGGTGATGGAGGGGAAGTGGGGAGGAAGGAGGAGGGATGTTTTGTATTAAGGTTTTGTGGGCGGATAAGAATGTGAGATTTTTGCATGAGCACCCGGATTTCGGAGGTGTTAAACCCCTTCGGGTCACCGCCTTACGTGCTTCACCGTGCTTCTTGCAACAAAGTCCGTGACAGCTGCCTGACAGTTTATTGCTTCTGCCAGTTGTCCATACAGATGCATTCCTCGCATGCATTTTGAAGCCCCATCTCAAGGGTACAATTCAGCGACAATTTTGCTAGGCACTAATGCCCCTCTAGCTTGCCTTAAATCATTACTACCCAATTGGTCTTGATAGCCAACAAATCAAGGATTCTAGACCCCACTAACGCGTTGATGGTGGTTGAAGCTTTCAAGCGCCACAGGAACCGTGCTCTGCTCATCAAACCTTTTGGTAAACTCACTGTGCACTCGACTGTTGTGGCCATCTTTATGATTCTGTATTATGCTTTTAAATAATTCCTCTACTTACAAAGACGCCTCGGTTCCTGACCCGTTCTTCTGGGATACACTGGATAAAATGATGCCCATCAAATGTGTTCCAGAGGAAATGTGACGGTGACGACGAATAATCTCCTCGCTCAAACTGACGTTGAAGCTCAAATGCAGCTCTTCAGAGAGTCCATGCATCTAAAGCATCACTAGACCCTAGCCAAGCTACATGGTTCAAGTGGTAATTGGTAGACTTTATGCACGTCAAAAATATTACAGATTCGTGTCATCCTTGAATTAGTGGAGCTTCCCCGCGGGGTACTTCTGACCTGAGCTTTTTGTACCACCCAATAGACTCTGTTAAATGAGTTAGAGGTGGTTTACTCCAATATGAATTATTCTTTCTGCCAGGAGCATTCAGAGATATTCTTCAACATGCTAGCAGAACAGGGAGACAAAGTTCCGGATTGAGGAACGAGTAATCTTCGTAAGCATGCTAGGGTTTGCTTTTCGTCGCTTCTTATGTCGATCTCAGTCTCATCTTGTTATGGCCACCACCTCGCTAGTGTTAATTGATTTGTTCCCGGAGAAATTTTGAATAGCCGAACAGGTAAAGATGGAGGTGGTGATGAAGTTTCGAGTCCAAGTTTCGCTGGAAGAAAGTAGACCGAATCTGCCCCGATATGCTCCACTTCTTTCCCCGCGACAATGACGAGCGAGCTCTTGATTACTTCAATGCGTCCAATTTACAATCTTCTACCTCCAGCCCAGTCACAGAGTTATTCACCATGTCACGACCAGAGTTTAGCCGAGTGGCTTCAACCAATCTCAGCAGTGGAAGCAGCGGACCAAGAGTGCTGGAAGGCAAGGTTGGGATCGTGACGGGTGCTTCAAGAGGTACGGAATAATTCAACATTTCTAGAAATACCACCTAGGTTATCAACTAACAATCTAAAGGCATTGGTGCAGCTATCTGCGAAAACCTGGCTAGCAAAGGCTGCTCCCTCGTCCTCAACTACACCTCCGAATCGTCCGCAGCCCGGACCGAAGAGCTCGCTGCTCGGCTGCAGGAAACACACGGCATTAAGGCCGTCCCTGTGCAAGCAGATATGGGCTCTGAGGCCGGTCCCTCTCATGTTGTCTTGGTGGCCAAAAATCATTTCCAGCATCCGAAGACGCGGAAATTCCAGCTGGATATCATCATTAATAATGCAGGCATATCTGGGAATATGAATATTGAGGAAACAGACATACAAAAGTTCGCAAATCAATACAATGTCAACGTACGAGGCCCGCTACTGTTGATGAAAGCAGCAATGCCGTACCTTCCACAAGATCGTTCAGGACGGGTCGTGAATCTGTCTAGCGTGAGCTCAAGTTTAGGGTTCGTAGGACAGAGCGTGTATGGAGGCACGAAGGCAGCACTTGAAGCTATGACGCGATCATGGGCAAGAGAGCTGTTAGAGAGGGCGACGGTTAATGCAGTCAACCCTGGACCCGTGGGTACGGATATGTACTGGAGCAACGGGCCAGATTTCTTCGAGAGAATCAACCCGTTTCTGAGGTCTACACCATTAGCAGCAGCCAGGGAAGGTATTGATTCTGAGAAGGTTTATGAGTCTTCGAAGGCTTCTGGGGGACGACCGGCGTATAATGAAGAGATCGCGGGTGTGGTAGCAATGCTGTGCTTGCCGGAAGCCGGATGGAGTACCGGGAGCGTGGTGTGTGCGAACGGAGGGATGAAATTTAGCTACTGAGGACCCTACTAGTTTAGATTCGTGGTTTGCACCGAAGTAGCCCAGAACCGAAGATAACGGGTAGTGTGCTCATACCTAGACAGAAAACTCTGGTCCTTAGAATCGCCAACTGTCCAACATTCTGCGAACCGGTCTTCTTCGCCGATATCATTGGCAAGGGAGAGATTCTCAAGCTTTCAACGCTTTGCATAAGTGCATGTTCAGTACAGTATCAAGGAATCCACCTAAAAAACCGTGTCACCAAGAAGTTCTAGAGTTCTGCTTCCTGTGGTAGATTCCCGCTGTAAGCTCAAGTCGCGCAGGCGTCAGTTGAGAATCACATTCAGGCTCGCGAACTGAATAACACAACTAGCCCGAGGTGGTTCCCAATTTTTTTGGTATGTTGATACCACAGACGCGCTGAAGAGTGGACGAGACCTTAGCATCATGTCAAGTAAGCGATAAACGGTTCATGCATAGCCCATAGGATATCTTGATCTCTTTCCGCTATGCAGGCATAGGAAGGCACGACGGCTTATTCGACCGATATGAGATGGAGGGTTGGGCATGGCCGTTTTCCAGGCCAGCCACGGCATCCAGTTGCCATGGGCGACGGTGTGTACACATGCGGCTCGGATCGGCGAGTTTGCTCAAACCGATGCGCCCAGCCGCCATAGCATGAAATGCAGAGCTCGGGCTGCTATGCGACGGAGTGATTGGTAGAAGCGATAGGGCTTGATGGTCGTAGAAATCAGGGTGGCGTAATTCGTGGCTGGGCCTCTGTTTATACGGCCAGCCATCCTCACAACCGTGCGTATAGCATTTCACCTGGATGCTCCCCGTTGGCCCCCTCTCCATGATCCCCATATCTTCTCCGCATTTTGTGTAGCATCTCCTACTCGTCAACCTCTTCTTCACATTGTATTTTTATTCCTGACTTCTCAATTCGACAGGCGGATTGGTGATATACCCAACAATGTTTTCGAGATACATATCATATTAATACACTCCCGGAGCCTACCTCAACCTCACCGCCTCTTCAACCCGTCGTTTGCAGCAGACATGAAGGTATCTAGGGGTTTGGGCTTTTCCATTGCCCCCTTGATCTTTCTGCTTTCACCCACCACGGCGCAGTTGCCCTACAACCCTACCCGAATCCTCCAGAATGACACCCTTCTCTATATCTTCCGACCTTCGACTACCTCCAACTCGCAATTCGAACTTGACACTCTAGATCTATCATCAACTTTACAACCCTTGACTCTACCGCTTACGACCCTGTACCCATCCTTACCTTTCCTGAAAACGGATACGGCGCAAGCCTTCACACCGGTTATAAACAATGGCGGAAACATAACCGTATATACTGGAGATTGCGCCCCAGGTGCTGCTGGAGCGGAGATTTGGACGTTTACTTCGGTATCCGCATCACCATATGGAAATGGGAGCTGGGGACAAGAGCAGGTATCACTGCAAAATTTGGACGAAAACAACTCGGTAGCTGGAGCAAATTTCCTCAATTCTGGAATCTCGTTCTCTAGCTTTGTAAACAGCGATGCATCTAATACGGGAATTTATCTTTTTGGGGGCATGTGCCCTTTCGAAAACGCAACACAAGACTCCTGGATGGCCTCAGCCAACTATTCCAACCTGATGGTTAACGTCGAGCCTACAGCTTCATCTTCAAGGACAATTGACTATCAAATCGGGGTATCTTCTAGCCGAGGGCCTCCAATCGCAGAAGCTGGCTTCACTATCACTGGACTGCAACGTAGCTATTCGAACACGAGCGATGGCACGCAGACCCAACAGCAAGACTTCGTCTTAGTCGGAGGCCATACAAGTGCGGCCTTTATCAACATGTCTCAAGTGGCCATTTTCTCGCTTCCTCAAGAGAGTTGGACATTTCTACCAGTCGAGCAACCTAACACTCAGCGTACCGATCTCACTGCTCGAGCCGATATCACAGAAATTGAACCGAGATCTGGTCATACTGCTCTTTTAACTCCTGATGGTCAAAGCATTGTGCTATTTGGTGGCTGGATTGGAGACACCAGCACTCCGGCTGATCCACAATTGGCTATTCTCAATGTCGGCGAGGGATATGGTGGCCAAGGCTCATGGGCTTGGACTGTCCCTACAACTTCTGGTGCCGACCTTAGCACTGGAGCAGGAATATACGGGCACGGAGCAATCATGCTACCTGGCGAAGTCATGATGATTGTTGGAGGATATTCAATATCTGCTTCGTCCGGCTCACGTTGGAGACGAGCTAGTCAATCTGTGAATACTCAAACGCTATTCTACAATGTTACGTCAAGATCCTGGCTTTCCGAATATTCACCTCCACCAACGGCTTCCACAGCACCACAGACGGCTGACTCAGGCCCTCTCTCAACCACATCCCAGAAAGCCGGACTAGGAGCCGGTCTTGCGATTGGTTGCGCTGCTATACTGGGATTGCTGATATTCTATCTATGGTATTCTCGAAGACTAAAGAAGCAGCGAGAATTTCGTGAAAAGGAGCTCCGGAATTTGGCACTTGGTGCACATCGATATCATGTTGAAGGTCTCACAGCAAATGGGATTGATGCTCGAGATGCAGACATAGACGCTGGAGAATACGTTGACGATCCTCTCGGCCCAGGCCATGGTCCATACCCATATCCAACGGGTCGTAACTCCCTTCCCCAGGGCTGGAGAAGAGCCAAAGGACATGATGCTGAACGAACCGGGCTGCTCGTCGAAATCCCTAGCCCTACGAGAGGTTTACGTCGTAGTCTTCATGGGAGAGGGAGTCACAACCTACCGCGTCATGATGGGCGTATGCGAGGTGCTGGAAATATTCACCCTATCGATGAACTTGAGGAAGACGAGCAGGCGGAGAGAGCTAAGGATCGACCGTCAAGCACCGCACTAGAGATGACGGAGCGTTCCAGGCCAACTACTCATAGGATATCTGCCTTCTCAAATGCTCCAGCTCTAGATCCCTTCACCGACTCTAGTGTTCCTAACGGGAAAGATTCTCAGGATCTTCTGACTCAATCTGCACCTGCTTCGCCTGTACATGAGCGAGCAACGCAACCACAGACTTTGGGAAACGACTGGGACCGTGCCGCGGGTGCTCTTATACCGCGCAATTCCAGTCCGGGCAACTTTGGGGGCCGAATCTCACCTTCCAAATCCGATCGCACGGGATCAAATCTCAGTGAGCGAAGTACGCGTTCTAACCTCTCAGCGCGTTCCAGTAGCGGTAGTATAGCTAGAACTCTTTCGATACGGTCCTCTCTCCTCCTCAATAGTATCGCAAATCCTTTCATGGCTCCAGAAGGGAGTCCCACTGCAGAAAGGTCGCCAGATCGACGCAGCGGAGGATGGCCCAACACCAACGAACAGCGAACCCGCTCTCTCACCGGCAATCGACCTAACACTGCAAACGCGGACGCTGACTCCTTCACCACAGCTCACTCATCCTTCGCCCAACTCCAAGCAGAAGGCGAGGCGCTCCTCGGCGGACGACCCGACAGGCCCGATACCTCATCCTCGTCTGCCTCCAACACCTACCACGACACCGCAACAGCCGACGCCGCAGCCATAACAGCCGTTACATCAACAAGAGAACCCCGGCCCACCCGCGAACGCCGCAAGAGCTGGCTCGGCAGCGTCCGCCGCGCGCTCGGCCGCGCAAACCCGGACACCGACCGCAGCCGCAGCATGACGACCTCGACGCCGCACTACGACTGGAGCGCAGCGCCGTCGCCTACCACCAGGCAGGCGCGCGACCGCTCGTCGTTCCCCGCGTCTAACCTGCCGCGCCGCGCGGCGTCGGACGCATCGTTTTGGCGCTCGAAGCGCGGGGCGCGCGACTGGGACGTTGATGAGGAGAGCGGCAGGGATCGGTGGAGGCGGAATAGCGGGGATGATTGGGGCGCGCCGGAGGATCAGGCGGTTCTGGCGAAGGCCGAGGGCGAGGCGGAGGAGGACTGGGATGTTGAGGCTGCGGTGGAGAGGCGCGTCGTGCAGGTTATGTTTACGGTGCCGAAGCAGAGGCTCAGGGTTGTGAATGCGGATGTAGATGGGAAGAGCTTGTTGAGCACGGATGAGGGGGATAGTAAGAAAGGGGAGGAGGTGCAAAATTAGCTGAGAGAGGAAAGACAGATATAAAGGAGTTGCTGTAGATGTTACTGGAGTGCGCTAACACTAGTTAGCGCAGTTGTATCTGTCTCGATTTGTTTGATGCTGTTCTTGTAGCTTTGGTAGGGCTGGCGGATTTGGGTAAATCACTGTCGCTTAGCAGGAACGGCGTTTTGGTTGGTGGAGTGTTTTTGTAGGTATCAAGTGTCTAGCCGGCTTTTAGGCCTAGAGATAGATACCTTTCAATGTGGAGAAAGACCTGTTCAATACTCGATATTCATTAGCGCTTCGTGTAGCTCAAGGTTTTTAAACGCTGTGAAGCCAAGATGGAGGCTATACGGACGGTAATAAAGATTGAGATCCAAAACCTTCGAAATAAGAAGATGATTGAAGAGAAAATTTCATAATGTGGTGAAAAGAGAAGTTGAAAATTCCAGAAGATGTAAAGAAAGTGTGAAAACTATTTATTCCCTTCTTGTTATAAACCGTGTACTTTTCATAAGTTTCCAAACTGCCCTTACTAAACCCAATGCAAAAGCCTGAATTCACTGTCCGCAGTCCTGGCCTCGCGGTCTCATGGACCTCCAATTAATATATTGAGTGAATGATGCACGTGATATTTTAACACGTGCTGACAAGAGCTCACCCCGATAACACTTAAGGCAGGGTTTTAGAGAAGCACCCTACTCGGGCCCCGTCGGGTTCTTCGAATGCTGCGCAGCCCCCACCTAGTGGGGGCCTACGCCCTCAACACAAAAACACCCTCAATACAAAATAATTCGTAACTTTATATATATTAGGCCAATTGCCACCAAACCAGGCTATAATTGAAGCTATTCGCGTGGCGAATCTATTGGAAGGGCCCCTTCTATCTAATCTTCTTCTGGTGTTGCACTTTGGGGCCGTTTTGCCACGGCGTACGCTTTTATCTTAGCCACGCGTTTCCTTCCTACTTGGGTCATTGGGCCCATAGCTTTACGTATAAAGCCCCTTGTGCATACAGGAAGGGCCTCGGGCCTATAGTTATGCACTCAAAACACGCGCGATAGAGGGCGGTGATCGCCCTTGAAGATATATACGGGTTGGAGTTTCTTCTAGGTGAACTTTATAAGCGCAGAAAGAACCTCTGTATAGAACTTTTACTTGGCCCTTTTTCTCTGGAGTTCTAGCTTAGCTATGAGAGCTAAAGCTTCTTCCTGTTAAGCGTTGTCTTGGCGTTGTTTCTTTATATGCCGAGCGTCCTTAGCGTATATAGGCCCTCTAGCTAGGAGGATCTTCCGGCTACCCAATTTATGGCTATTATACGCAGCCTGCGCAGCCTGCGTCTTTAATAGCTCTCCTTTAAATAAGGCGCCAGCATAGGCTTGTGTATAGGCGCCCTTAAGAGTTATCTTGATTGCTTTAAATGAATGATAAGGCAACTTGGGCTAAGCCTTATCATCTATAAAGTCATTTAAAAGAGCGTTAGATTGGCGCTTTAACGTATAAATAGTTAACGGAGTATGCTAATCTTGACCGCTAGGTAATGGAGGTGTAGGCCCTCTACCTACCTTAGCTATACGTTGGTTAAAATCCTGTATATCTTAGGGGACCTAATATATATCATCCGTTCTAGGGCTAGATTGCCCCGTAGAAGGGCCTTTAAGGGTCTCTAAGGCCCTCTCTAGGGGTCCATCTAAGATGGAAGGGTTAATATATAGGTGCTTAGCTTCCTTATATGCTTATACTTCTTGGTGCCGTAGCCATATAAGAATAACCTTAGGTTTAAATGGAACTATTTGTGACGGCTTGCATAAATGCCTCTAAACCGAAGCTTGTGGATTGCTATCTAATGAAGATACTAAGCTAAGGAGAAGAAAAGAAGGGGGTTGCCAGGACCATAGTAAATATATATAAAAGGGCAGCCGCCAAGGCGCTAGCGGTAAGCGAGCCAATCGTAGGTTGGCAGAATATGGCAGCAGCATGGCAGAATTTGGCAGGTAACGCGCTCTAGCACTGTTACATTACCCCCCCCTTCTGAAAAAGCCTGCCCTTAGGCGTTGTCTAAGCTCCCTATTGTCGTCCAAATTGTTGTAATTATCTAACCCTTCTTCCTAGCATTTAATCCAGTTATCTAATTTACGTAGTGGTCTAGGGAGATTAGGGTGGGCTAGGTGGAAATCTCGTAGCTTATAGGGGGAGTACTTAAAATTAGATATAGGGTACTACTCTAGGTCGTCGTTATGGCCTACCTAGCTTGCACGGTATTTTAAGACATTATAGACCTTTTTTACTGCTAGGATTTCTTTAACTTCCTATTCTTCGTCCTTAGCAATCTGGATTGGTGGTGGGGGGTTATTATACTGTCTAGGTAGTGGATTATCCGTAGCCTTTTATAGCCGGTCTGGGGAGAAAACGGGGTGGATCCTTATTAACTCTGGTAGCTTAACCTTAAAAAAGTGTCCTACCTTTTAAAGAGTCTTATATAGGCTAGCTATTTGGTGGTCTAACTTGTGGCTTGGCCTCTGGGTTTTCTAGTTCTTTATTAATACCTATACCTTATCTCCTACTTGGAAGTCTTCCTTGCGATAATATTGGTTTATATTAGACTCCTTTTTTTCTTATGCCTTTTTTATAATTGTTTAAGCAGTCTTCTAGGCTCCATATATTCTTTTAGTAAATACCTAGGCCTCCTTATGGCTAAGGCGTTCGCGGGCTGTAGTGGGTTTAGTAGGCCTATCCCAATTAAAGGACGTTTGTGGTGTATACCCATAGAGCAGTTTAAATGGGGACATCCCTATACTATTATAAGGGAGTGTAAGCTGCGCGTAGTCTATTATAGGTAGTAATTCTAACTAGTTATCCTAATAGTAGTCTATAAAGGGCTGTAGTCGCTAGTTAAGGTACTGGTTTATAATCTTGGTTTGGCTATTAGTCTAAGGGTGGAATATAGTAGAGAGCTTAATCTTAATCCTAAGGATATAGTAGAGTTTATTCTAGAAATCTAATATAAACTAGGGGCCATGGTTAGAGATAATTAATTTAGGGGTGCTGTAGAATTAATAGATGTTGTTAACGTAGAGGCGGGCTATATCCTTCACAGTTATAGTCTTAAAACAAGGGAGGGAGACGGATTACTTGCATAGTCAGTTAACCACTATAAAGGCTGCATTGTGGCCGTAGGCGTCCTTTGGAAATAACTTAAAGTCTATAGTAATATATTGCCAAGGGCGTTCTAGAACTGGCAGTGGTTATAACTACCTAGGAGTTTAATTCCTAGGGGCATTTGCGTGTTTATAGGCGTGGCAGTTTCTAACAAATTAATCTATATTAGATAGAAGTCCTCGCCAGTAGTAATAGGGCGCTAGTAGTTAGTAGGTCTTATTACAACTAGAATATGCTATAGAGACTTAATAGTAGGCTTTACAGATTAACTCTATCTATAGGTTGTTGTCGGAATGTTAGTTATGTGACGTGGTCACGAGACCGCGAAGCGAGGCTAGTTAACCTAACCTTAGAGCAACCCCTTACTTCTAAACAATTAATCATCTAACAATCAATAACGTATACGTATTATACAGTGATATTTGTGCCCGTTGATTAAAGCATGTATACCAACACTGATCAGTAGACGTATAGATTAGGAAATACGTAATAGCTAGCGCTTAAGGAGTAGTACTGGAAACAGTTTACTGATCGCCTAGTTCTTATCTGTTTTATCAAAGGAGAAGACTACAACTTCTACTTAAGCTTAAGAGCGTGTATTGGCCTTACAGCTAATACAGCAGATCGCTAAGAGAATAGCAGCCTTGCTAAGAACACTTTATAGGTCTAACGGCTATAGAGAACGTACACACAAACCTCAACCTTAACTATACCCTTACCCTTAACCTTACCCTCGACCTTAACCTTAACCCTTGACCTTAACCTTAACCTCAACCTCTGTTTAAGCCTTAACCCTTAAACTCCCAGACCAAGGACACTCTATAGGCCCTAAGGCTGTAGAGAATACCCTAAACCTTAAATCTTGAACCTTAAACCTCCTTACCTTTAAACCTCCACTTAAACCTTACGGATACTTAACCCACAACTACAATAGAGTGGTATGAGAAGATATTAAAGCATGGTAATAGAATCACTGCTGCTATAGCTTTTAAAGATGAGCTAGGAGACTATATAGTAATAAAGGTCTACATACACATATAGGAGAACTTTACAGACTATATATTATGGACAGTATTTAAGGAGGAATTTGAAGGCTTTACTACTGAAGATTTTAGACGCATGCGAATTAATATAAGAGCAAAGTTACGCACTTATCTACTTAAGAGAGGAGTATATGTGGGAAAGTATAATAGCAGATATTCAATCTTAGAAGCACTATTCGACCTCCTCTAAGAGGAAGAACCTCATAAATAGATAGATAAGGAAATTATAGAAGCTCTTAAGGCAGTCAGCCCTATAATTATAGTAGTGCTACAAGAACGGCTTAACTTGACATAAACAGCTCTAATATCAAATCAAGCTATACCTCTATTAGTTATAGCCTCTTTAGCTCCTATAACCCCCCCCTACAGCCTACTACCTTCCTATATGGTGCCGACGCCTATAAGCTATTAACTACCTCTACTACCTCTAACGCCTGCAATCTAGCCTATAGCTATAGCTATAACACCTAGAACGTAAATACCTACCCCTACAACACCCTAACTAGCTGTTGCATCTATACCCTAGCAAACTGTACTAACCGCTACCTAATAGCAAGCCGTACCTACCTCTACCCAAGATTAACTACTTACTCTCCTTACTTAACTCCTATAGACGCAGAATTAGCAATTATTGCCTACGGTAACTGCCTCTACCCTCCTTTTAGTAACCGCTCCTACCCTACCTGGTCCTCCTCCTGCCTAGTATCTTCACCCTAGTACTGCTAATACTGACCCTACTATGCACCTGCCTATGTATAGTAAAGAGGCAGCTACTATTGCTAAGATCTACACAGACAACCAGAAGTATGATAGAGTAAGTAATAGCTTTGACTTTAAGTTAACTATCTTCTATAATATCTGCAAGAGAGCTGGTCTACCTCCTAAAGGCTATATAACCGCACTCCCAACTATGCTAAAGGGACTTGCTTAGGATTACTACTACAATAGCAGCCTTTTAACTAGATTATTTACTGAGGTATATAACCACATATGTCACTTCTTTAAAGGACCAGAGTACTATCGGAGAAACCTTACTAAATAGAACGCTACCAACTTCTAAGGAATTATTAATGAGAACCCTAATAAGTAAATCTATTAAAGTTTCCAACTACTCCTTAATAAGCTCTTAAAACATCGCCACAGATTACACCTAGAGTTTCGTACAGACCTCTTCTTTATAAATAAGCTAGTTACCGCTTGCTAAGAAGTACTAGTATGCCGTATTGCCATTTCCAACCCTTCTAAAGACCTCTCCCAGTTAATTAGTAAGTTGCAATCTTCTATAGTTATATAGGAGAAGGAACACCCTTCCTAGGCCTTAATAAGACTGTCTTAAGGAACCTACTTTACGGATTGTATATACCGCCGTAACATCCGTAATAACCGTAACCGAACCCGCTCCTATAGACAAAACACCGTTAGATCCCTAAAGGCCAAGTGCTATATTTGCTAAAAGGAGAGCTGCCGCTTATGGAAATATATAGAGGAGGAGCGGAACCGTTCTAGAGATAAGTATAAAAGACGTTTTAACAATAACAAGGGCCGCAATAGTAACTTTAAAGAACGCTTTAGACAATACACTATCTACTATAAAGGAGACGACAATAATAAGTATAATGAGACTTTTAAAGCTCTTATGCTAAACACAGACACTAACAAAAACACTAATAACGACAACAGCGAGGAAGAATTAGAAGACCCTAACGGCTACTACCTTACATTATTTAGGACTCTTACTATAGACGAAGCAACCTCTATAAGCGTAGAACTAGCTAATAAGGCTTACGCTTACTTACTTACTATAATCTCCACGGAACCTACTACGGAAATTAACCCGTTTAACTACAACACAACAACCGCTGCTTTACGCTATACTTCCACGGTATTTATGGGAATTATAATTAATACTAGTACGTTAAAGAAGTCTATGGCCGGTTACGGACAATTCTAGGCACTACAGAACGCGGACTAATCCGTAAGACTTAATACCTTAACCAAAGGACAAGTCAACGTGTAGTTTGGCATTAGAATTACTACCTCTATTAGAACTACGGATGTCGTCACCCCTATAGGCAAGATACAGTTTTATGTTGTCTATATGGATACCCCCTTCTTGCTCTACTTAGCGGATATAGACAGACTCTAAATCTACTACAACAACCTTAGAAACGTTGTTATTACTTATACCAAAAAAGTACCAGTAGTGTGACGGTTTGGCCACCTGTTTCTCTTATAGAGCTTATTACTACAGTTATATCTATTTAAATCCTTTAACGCGAACCCCTGCTACTTAATAGATATAGAGCTACGGCGCCTATATCGTCGATTTAGACATCCCTTAGTTAAGAAATTGCAAAAACTACTCTACTATGCTGGCCATGAAACGGACAGAATGGCTATTAAGCAACTAACCAAGTTCTGCTACTACTATTAGAAGTTTAGTAAATTACTAGGCAGATTCCGCTTCACCCTATAAGATAATATTAATTTTAACTACAATATCATCGTCGATATTATATACATCAGCGGATTACCCCTCCTATACGTTATTAATAAAGGAACGCGATTCTAAGCCGGCAGATAGCTATAAGATATCAGCGCTAAACATATATAGGACATTCTACAGATATACTAGATTAACACCTACCTAGGGCCACTAGACCTAATTACCTACAACGCTAGAAAGAACTTTGTTAGTAAGAAATTTAAGTAATACGCCACCATCATAGGAATTAGTATAAAGGGAGTACTGGTTAAAGCACATAACTCTATTAGAATGGTAGAGCGCTACCATAGTCTATTACGCCGAGCCTATCAGATTATTATAACTGAAATCCCCAAAATTAACAAGGAGATGGGACTCCAAATGGCGTTTAAAGCAATTAATGATTTAGCTGGCCCTGGAGGACTAGTTCCTATACTTCTAGTCTTTAGAGCCTACCCCCAAATGGTCGAATCCGATACACTATCCCCCACGGTTATATAACGCGCTGCCGCAATTAAAAAGGCTATAGTAGAGATATAGAAGCTATGAGCTAAACAATAGATTGCCGACGCGCTAAATATGCGAAACAGACCCAATGCTAATATAATTCATGATCTCCCACCAAATTCGCCCATTTTAGTCTAGAGAGAAGGAAACACTGGCCAAAGCGGCTATTAGGACGGGCCATTTACCTTACTTACTATTAAGGGTAAAACATATACTGTTAAACTATCTAGCGGACCTATAGCCTTTCAATCTACGGTTGTAAAACCCTACCTTTAAGCAACTAAATTGTAGGAGTAAATTATTGGACTAAAATCACTACCTAAACCTCTATTTGGGTTAGCCCTTCCTAAGACTATCTTAGAGAGACCTACTAAAGCTTAGCAACAACCCCTAAAACAAGGTAGAGGACGCCCTCACAAATACCCTCTACTTACGGCTATGGCTGACATCACCATCTACCTACAGGATGACAGTTAATTTAGTACTCAATTCAGCACCTCCCAATAGAAGGAGCTTACTGGTCTACTTAAGAAGGGAGTTTTTAAGATTATAAGACTTATGGATATACCACAAGGCGTATAACTCTTTAATTCGCGATTTATTAACAAGATTAAGAACAAGGGAACCAATAAGGCTTTTAAGAAATCCCGACTAGTTATATAAGCTTATAACAACTTAGAAAAGGAACTGGTTCTTACCTAATTACTAACCATTTAATAAGTCAGCCAATAACTAATTCTCTATATCGCCGCCATAAAGCTTCTATAGGCACGACTTTACCTCCGAGATATTTTACAGGCCTACGTATAATCAACCACCACACTGAATTGAGAATTCTACGTATGACCTCCGTATAAGCTAATTAAGCAACTTAGGATTAACAAGGCCTCTGTTTTAAAGGTTGTAAAACCACTCTATGGAGTACCGGAAGCCGGTAACTACTGGTTTAAGATATATCACTTATATTACATCCAACAGTTGTATATAGACCAGTCTATATACGACCCCTGTTTCCTACAGAGCAACGAACTCTTTAGTATTATAGGCCTATAAACTAATAATACTCTATTCCTGGTAGATAAGACCTTTATAAACGCAGAGCAAAACGAGCTGTATAAGGCCAAGTTTATGGCTAAAGAATAGGAACAACTTACCGTTAATACGCCCATCAAGTTTAATAGTAGAGTTATTTAGCTACTAACTGACGGGAGCATTACGCTTACTTAGGAACAACAATGTATAAACCTTAGTACAATTAGCACCAAGCTTGCCACGAGTATAGGATTAAGAGGAGCTATAAGAACCTTAACTCTAAAGGACCAGTATATTGCTTAACGCGCTAAAGGTGTATATATCGCTTTAGTTTACTAGCTAGAAGCCTTATTTAATTTATCCTTTGCCGCCTAGGTGATTAACCCTAATAAGGAAGACGTAAAATAGTTAAACAAGCGTCTAAACTGGCAAATTGAGAACGCTAATAGAGGCCTTAAGTTTATTAAGTTAGATATCAAAACCCTATAGCTTCTAGTGTTTATGGATGCGTTATTTGCTAATAACAAGGACCTCTCTTCGCAAATTAGCTACGTTATTGTACTAGCTAATGCTACAAAGAAGGCTAATATTGTCCATTGGAGCTTAGTTAAGTGTAAAAGAGTTACTTAGAGCGTACTAGCTTCTGAACTCTACGGTACGGCCCACGGCTTTAATATTGGCGTTGTAATTAAATCTATAGTAGACAAGATCCTATAAATTAACCTCCTACTTGTGCTTTGCACTGATTCTAAGTCCTTATATAACTATTTAATACGACTCGGAACCACCTAAGAAAAGCGCCTAATAATCAATATAATGTGCCTCCGGTAAGCCTATAAACGGAGACAGATTATAGAGGTGAAATGGATTAATAGAGAGGCCAACCCTGCTAACGCCATAACGAAGGGAAAGCCCTACGCGGCTCTTTAATAGCTTATTAATACGAACCGAATCGACCTACAAGTTATAGGATGGGTTAAACGAATGAACTTAGATTTAGCTTAGCGTCAGGTAACTAATTATAACGATATAGACCCTAAATTTAACCAGCTAATTAGGATTTTCCATCCCCAGGATAAAAAATTGCTATTGGCTCACTTACTACTAGCGCCTTGGCGGCCCTCGCGATATATTAACCTACTACCCCTAACAATTCTTCTTGCAATTATAGACCTGTAAAAGGAGCGTGGAAGCTATTGCGTATTAATTAGATCTCTAGCTATTGCGTATACGCTGCGAATAAGTCTAGAAGTAAACTTAGCTTTGGAATATAGATTAGCCTTCTTTTTAGAGTTGCTCTAGTGTCGGAATGTTAGTTATGTGACGTGGTTATAAGACCGCGAAGTGAGGCTAGTTAACCTAACCTTGGAGCAACCCCTTACTTCTAAACAATTAATTATCTAATAATTAATAACGCATATGTATTATACAGTGATATTCGTGCCCGTTGATTAAAGTATGTATACCGACAGTTGTTAATATCTGAAACTATAAGCTGTCCTTAGTATAGAAGTAGTCCTTTTTCTATTTCCAAATTAGGGTCCTCCTTCGCGGCTTAGTTGCGGAGGGCTTTTAGGGAGTTAGCCGTACGGTTTATAGTTAGGATGCGGTTAACTAGCCCTATTAGTTTATCTAAAACTGCTCCCTCTAGGGGTACTAGCTTATTCTATTTAGAGTTTAGTTCTTTAAGAATTTACAGGTTAAGCTATTTGGGATAGAGGAGGGCGCGCGTCCGGTATTAGGTCTTTAGCTTATCCTAGGGTCCTACATCTTATTCTCTTTAGGTTAGTGTATTAGCTTTAGTGTTTTACTTACCAGAATGATACATAATTATAAAAAAGAATTTAGAGAGTATTTTGGCCTAGTGGGCTTATTATCTAGTAAGCTGCTTTATAGTTATAAAGTACTCTAGGGCTTTATAATCTGTATATATCTTAATCTGGGAGTTCGTGCCTTTAAGCTCTGCGCGCTATTAGGACAGTGATTGGATAATAGCTAGCATTTCTTTGTTATATACTTTATAGTTACACTTAGCTAGGTCTATTGTTTTTAAAAAGAAGGTAATAGGGTACTATTTGCCGTCTAAATATAACTGTAATAGGATTCCCACTATAACTCTATTAGAAGCGTCCGTCTCTAGTATTAATTTAAGGTCCGGGTTATAGTGATAAAGGATTAGAGAAGAGATAAGCCAATCTTTTAACTCTCTAAAGGCTTCTATACAGTCATTATTAAAGATAAAAGGCGTGTCTTTCCGGGTAAGTTGTATAAGAGGCGTTACTATAACTCTATAGTCACGGATAAATTAGTAGTAGAAATTATAAAAACCTAGGAAGAACTAGATCCCCTTTATAGTATAAGGGGGCTTCTAGTTGTAGATTATATTAACCTTTTTAGGGTTAACTTTAATCCTATCTATACTTACTATAAACCTAAGGTACTTTGTGCGTTTTACCCCAAATTTATATTTCTTAATATTAACTTGCAAACCTATATTCCGTAATCTCTTTAGGACCTTCTTAACGTGAACTTGGTGCTTAAGTTTGTTATCTAAGTATATAAGGATATCGTCTAGGTATGCCATACAGAATTCGTTAAGGTAATTAAAAAGAACGTTATTTATATACCTTTAGTACGTAGCCGGTCCGTTTATTAGTCTAAAAGGAAGAACTTTGTATTTATAGGACCTGTAATAGGTACGGAATGTTATTAAATCTTTAGATGTAGGGTCTATCCTAATTCGGTAGAAAGCTTAGCGGATATTAAGTTTAGTAAAGATCTTTACCCGGCTTAGACATATGAGGGTTTTATTAATTAACAGAATAGGATACCAATCCTTTTAAGTGATAGTATTTAGCTTTTAATAGTTGATATAAAAACGGAGGCCTTTACTAGGCTTTTTTATAAATAGGATAGGGGAAGTAAAAGGGGCTTAACTTGGCTTAATAAACCCTTTATTTAGGTTATTAATTAAGTACTGCTTTGTTGCTTTTAGCTTATCTATTAATTATTAGTAGAGGGGGCTATAGCCTAGTGAGTTATTGGCTTCTAATTAAATCTTATAATTATATATCTGGTAAGGGGGTAACTTGTCTAAAGCCGCCCTTAAGAACGCGTCCTTATACTTAGCATAGATAGTAGGAAGGAGATGTTTAACTAGTTTCTTATTAGTTTTCTTAATTAGCTTTTCTTCCCTCTTGTTAATAATCTGGTTAATCTTATATAGGCTTATTATAAAGACCTTATTTTCCTTCCAGTATATATTAAAGTGGAACGCTATAGCGCTAATTGCGGCGATGTCTACTACAGGGGGGTTGTAGGATAATAGGGGCGTGCGTAACCTTAGGGCCCTCTAGGGTATTAGCGTTGTTGTTACTCCTTTTAGCTCCTATTGCATCTTTTGGAGGTTATCCCTTATATCTTATTAGTACGTTCTTTTCTATACCGGTCAGATCTGCGCGATTTAGACACTGTCCATATTACTATCTATCCCGCTTCCGTACGTAGAGTCCTCCTTAAATGTAGCGCTTTAGGAGAGTATCTTTGTTAGTATAGAGTTCTTTCCAGCTTCGCGGTAGGCGTCTTCTTAGGCGAAGGCTAGGTTACAGGCCTAGACATCCTGCTAATATATAGGGTTAGACTTCGCGGCTAGTGTCTTGCGGTCAGTTCGGATTTCTCTAATAAAGGAGGGTAATTTCGGTCTATCCTCCGGCTAGACGAACTGTCTTTATTATACGTTTAGCCAAATATCAAAGTAGGATATCTATTTTTGGCTGAGGATTATATTATGGGACCCTAGGTCTAAGATGCAGAAAGGGATACCATATTAACGTTATCCATTAAGGGAGATATATAACTTTAGGATATAGGTAACCGGCTTACCGGCTTGGCCGTTGTAGCCTTTTACCTAGACAGGCTTCTCTAGTAGGGTAGCTTTTACATTTAGAAACTTGGCAACGTTAATTATATAGGCAGTATTTATAAAGGTAAAGCCATTTGCTCTAGTATTAATAAGGGCAGTTAAGTTAACTCTATATCCATTTTGAGATACTGTACATGGAACCATAAAGTATTTTCCACCTATTAACTGACTTAAATTAATCTCTTTAAGATTAATAGGATACCCTAGGGGGGAGTTTTTCCCTAGGGTTCTTTTTTTCCTAACTTATTGGATGTTTCTCCTTCCTCTATCTCCTTAATATCCCCTAGTTCTGGGCAAGATAAAGTAAAGTAACCCTCCTTATTGCAGTTATAGCACATGGCCGAGGTGGGGTTAATTAGGGTATTACAACAAGTACTAGTTAAGGGCGTAGTATATAGCTGGTTAGGCGAGGCTCGCTATTGCGTAGTTATAACCGCTTTTAGTATAAGAGTAGACATAGCTTGTCTTCCTGCTCTAGCTCCTATAGGTATAGCTAGCGAGTTGCAATTGCTATATGGTCGTTTCTACTAATTAGGGCAGGCGTTAATCCGCTTTAGTTCTATGTCTAAAGATAGGCAATAAGCTGCAAGTTTTTTGTGGGTTAGTAGGTTATTTAAGGTTATAGCAATCTTCTTTTATAGCCAGATTGTTAGCTTATTGTATAAGTCCAAACGGTAGTTCTTAAGGGGAACCTAGCCTTCTCCTGTAAGGTATAGGAATTAAGTCTGGAATTTGGCAAAGGGTTAGTTTAGTTTTATTATTAGGCGATTATAGTTATACTAGGCATCCCGTACTTTGTTTGGGTTAACGTAGATGGCAGCTAGGTGCTATATTATCTCATTAACAGATATAAATCGGACAGGGGAATCGTCCTTAAACTTGGCTTAAAGGTGCCGTTAGGCATCCCCTATGGTTTGACTAAAGAGGTAGAGCATTTTAGCTTCTTTAGAAAGGAAATAGTTGTGGTTAATATGGAGCTTTCCTTATACTTAAATCCTCTAATTCTTAAAGGTAGGGTCTATCCCATTAGACAGTGGTTGGGGGTTAGGGAGCTTAACGGACTTTAATTATTTTGTTATTGTGTCCATACTCCCTAGTATGTCATATTTGGTTAAGTAAATAGGACGACTAGGACTTCTAAAAGGGGGGGCTGAGCTTTATAGGGCCGCGAGGCTGTCTAGGATCTCTTATAGGGTCTCCTATATACTTTAAGCTTAGAGACGGTCGGCTTTCTAATTAGCCGTTAGGGCATAAATCTGTTTGTATATGTTTATACTATTATTATTATCCTCAATTTTGGATCCTAATTGAATCTCGTATTCTTCTTGGGTTGGGGCAGCTCTTTTAGATAAGCTTGCTTTAGGTGCCATTATTAGCTTCCTAGGGTTTATTAGAATTATATAATTCGGTTTTAATTCCAGGGGTATAGGTCCAATCCTGTCTAGTTTATAGGGTGGGATATTATTAAGGCCTTCCCAGGCAGTGTATGGAGAGCTTAGTATAATGTAACGGCTTATATAAATGCCTCTAAACCAAAGCTTGTGGATTGCTATCTAATAAAGATACTAAGCTAAGGAGAAGAAAAGAAGGGGGTCGCCAGGACTATAGTAAACATATATAAAAGGGCAGCCGCCAAGGCGCTAGCGGTAAGCGAGCCAATTATAGGTTGGCAGAATATAGCAGCAGTATAGCAGAATTTGGCAGGTAACGCGCTCTAGCACTATCTGTTAACCGGAAGTCCGTGCACAGGTTCAGAATGAGAAGTCTGTCTATTGAAAGTGGCTCTAGGGCCTCTATATATACATAAGAAGAGTGACTGAGTCGGAGACCGAGTCAAGGGGTC
>Ga0307507_10001092_pt1 | contig 60190 bp, 58 predicted proteins | sample 7_EM_MG_FD_207223 | JGI IMG/M metagenome (GOLD analysis project Ga0307507, IMG submission 207223) | Populus trichocarpa ectomycorrhiza microbial communities from riparian zone in the Pacific Northwest, United States - 7_EM | ecosystem: Host-associated > Plants > Roots > Unclassified | place... | reverse complement strand
GTTTTTCTTGCAAAAAAACAAAGTCTTATCCTGTTGCAAGAGTTTTCCCAAAACTACTTCCTCCTCTTTTATTAACACCTGTGCATAAAATCAAAGATTTTTTTGGCTTTTACTGCGTCAGCCCTGCCTCCGTCAATAATTTACAAAAACTTCATTTTATTTTAATATCGACTAAGGGTGCTTCTCGTTTTTTCTGACTATAGGGAAAAAATATTAAATGGAAGCGCAAAATCGGAAGGAATATTTGCAGGAACTGGCCCACAAATCAAAACAGGGCGGCCTCACTGACGACGAACAAGCTTTTTTTGATAAATGGTACAATAGTTACAAAGATGAGCTATTGGAACTGCCGGAAGGCTATGCGCGCAATTCCAATGTCATCCGTGATCGGATGCTCAAAAACCTTAAACAAAGAGTTAGGGCGAATCAAGCGCAGCAAACTCCTGTCATATCGATCTTCTGGAAACGCACCGCTGCCGCAGCATCGATCCTGCTTTGCTTAGGATTGGGATTCTATGAATATACGGCGCACAAAAATCAATCGGCAAAGAATACTCTAGCCATAAACAAGGTGCTGGATCTGCCGCCGGGCAGCAACCAGGCTACGCTGACCTTAGCAGGAGGACGTAAAATCATTTTAACAAATTCATTAAAAGGACAGATCGCTACACAAGGCAATACCACCATACAAGCCAAATCAGGCACTATTGCTTATAGTGCCACCAACAACGTCCAAACAGCCATTGCTTATAATACTTTATCGACCACCAGAGGGCAGCAATCACCTATGCCATTGGTCTTAGCTGACGGCACCAAGGTTTGGTTGAATGCGGCTTCTTCTATCACTTTCCCGACTGCCTTTAATGAAACTAACCGTGAGGTGAAGATTACCGGCGAGGTCTATTTTGAGGTCGTGCATAATGAAAATAAGCCGCCGTTAAGGATTATTGCTAACGGCCAAGTGGTGCAGGATATTGGCACCAAATTCAATATCAATGCCTATGTGGATGAGCCGGTGGTGAAAACGACTTTGCTGGAAGGCAGTGTGCAACTAACGGCTGGCAGCACAACAAGAACCTTAAAACCAGGTCAGCAGGCTAAAGTTAAAGACGGCAATATCAAAATCATACAAGATGCAGACACAGAAGAAGCCATCGCTTGGCACAAAGGCTTGTTTAAGTTTAACGATGCAGATATCCCTGCGGTCATGCGCCAGTTATCCCGGTGGTATGATGTGGATATCACTTATGAGGGTAAAGTATCTGACCGCCAATTTACGGGTAAGATGTACCGGAATATCAGTGCCCTGAAGGTTTCAGATATTTTGAAATTTAATGATATCCATTTCAGGATCGAGGGCAAAAAGATTATTGTAGAACCATAAGTACACCTAATAAAATAAATGAAGATTAACCCAAAAACAAGAAAGGAACCTATGGTGAAATTAGACTAAACAGCAGCAGCAGGTGGCTCTAACGAAAAACCGCATCCCGACGGCGAATCAGGATACGGCTATAAGTTGGGTTAACCCTCCCGGTAAACCGGGAAAATAACAATTGGAACATTGTATTCACGTATACCCAACTTTGCAAACTTAATGAAATTAAATGCTTTTACTAAGGCTACGCCTAACGCGTGGCTGCTCAAGAGATATCTGATAATGATGGATTCGGGCCTTCCCTGGATCAGTGGCTCCCTTAAAAGACAAATAGCGATGACCATGAAATTAACGACACTGCTACTGATTGTGGCCCTAATGCAGGTCAGCGCTAAAGGGTTCAGCCAAAGAATTAGTTTGAATGCAACTAATGTGCCTTTGGAAAAGGTGTTGCATAATATTGAATCCCAAAGTGGTTATGTATTTTTCTTTGATACCAAGCTGGTTAAACAGAATGTAACGGTAAAGATAAATGATGCGTCGATTACGGATGCGCTGAATGCTTGTTTGAAAAGTAGTGCTTTGACTTTTCAGATTGCGGATAAGACGATTTTTATAAGGAAGAAGAAGGAACAGGTGCCTGCGCCGAATGTTGCACCTGTTCCAGTGAAAGTATCAGGGCGGGTAACAGATACTTTGGGTAAGACTTTGCCGGGCGCGACGGTGCTGAATAAAAATACTCGGAAAGCTGTTTTGACGAATGATAATGGTGAGTTTACGTTGGATGCGAACGCCGGTGATCAGATCGCTGTGAGTTTTATCGGTTATAATTTTTATACGTTTTCGGTTACGGAAGGTATTCCTTTTCAGAATGTGATATTGCATGAGGGGGTTAGTAAGTTGAATGAGGTGGTGGTATCTAATGGTTACCAGTCCCTGCCTTTAGAAAAGGCAACAGGTTCTTACGAGCAAGTGGGCAAAGATTTATTGAACAGGTCTGTTGGAACGAATGTGCTTGGCCGGTTAGAGGGTGTCAGTAGTATCCTTTTTGATAAAAGGATAGGGCATGACGGGGAACTGGCTGTCAGGGGTAGGAGCACCTTATTTGCCAATGCTGCGCCGCTCATCGTGTTGGATAATTTCCCGTACTATGGCGATATCAATAACATCAACCCCAATGATATAGAGAGCATCACTATTTTAAAAGACGCTTCAGCATCGGCGATTTGGGGCGTACGGGCCAGTAACGGCGTGATCATAGTGACCACAAAAAAAGGAGCAAGGAACAAGCCCCTTACTGTAAATTTTAACGCGAATGTTACGATGGCTGATAAGCCGGATGCATTTTATCCTCCGCGCATGTCGTCGGCCGATTTCGTGGACCTCGAAAAACAACTGTTTGCGAAGGGTTTTTACTCGGATGACGAGAATTCCTTCGCCCATGTGGCCTTAAGCCCTGTGGTAGAATTGCTTATCGCACAGCGCGACGGAACGATCAGCGCTGCGGAAGCTGATAAGCAGATAAATGCCCTGGCCGGGCAGGATGTGCGCAACGATCTGCAGCGATACTGGTATAAACATGCAGTGAACCAGCAGTATGCGCTGAGCCTGAGCGGCGGTTCAGATAAAACGTCCTACCTGTTTTCGGCGGGTTATGACCATAACCTCACTACCCTAGATGGCACCTACCAGCGGCTGAACTTGCGTTCGGCTAACAGTTTTCGGTTTACGGAGCGCCTGCAACTGGATGTAAGTGCTTACATTACTGACAGCAAAACCCTTGCGGGAAGGAACGATCCCTCTTCACTGGTAAGCATTGATGGCAAGGAGCTTTATCCCTATGCGCAGTTGGCAGATAGCAAGGGCAATGCTCTGCCGGTAGCACTGGATTACAGGAGTTCATTTATCAGCAGCTCGGAGGCTCAGGGTTTCCAGAACTGGGATTATTACCCGCTGAGCGATTATAAAAATGTAACTAACCGTAATAACCAGCTTGATCTGCTGCTCAACACGGCCCTGAAGTACAAAGTATGGAAAGGTATGGACGCGGAGGTCCGCTATCAGCTGGAATCGGCGCAGACGCAGGGCTCCTGGCTATATGGCAGTAACAGCTATTACAGCCGCAATCTGGTGAATCAGTATACGCAGGTGAACGGTGACGGCAGCCTTACATTGCCCGTCCCGGCGGGTGGGGTTATGGACGGCTCGGACAGCAGGCTGTTATCCAATAACTTCCGGGTGCAGCTTAACTATAATAACAACTGGGATAAACATCAGTTGACTGCACTGGCGGGCTACGAGTACCGCAATGACCATACCCACGACCGCAATTTTCGGGATTATGGCTATGACGAGGATATTCAGCAGGGATCGCCGGTGGATTACGTGACAAGTTACCTGCTATCTAATTATTCGTATTTTATTGACAGCCCGGTCCCTTATGTGAACAGCTATTCATCGGCCGATAACTATAACCTATCTTATTATGCCAACCTGGCCTATGCTTATGCTAACCGGTACAGTATTTCGGCAAGCGGACGAAAGGATGAGTCGAACCTGTTCGGGGTTAATGCCAACCAAAAGGGAGTGCCGCTGTATTCGGTGGGTGCGGCCTGGACTGCCAGCAACGAGGCTTTTTATAAGGTAGCCTGGTTGCCCTATCTGAAACTGCGGCTGAGCTATGGTTACAGCGGTAACGTGGATAATACACTGGCCGCACAGGCGGCGATCCGTTATGTGGGGCAAAGCCCGCTGGGTAAGCAAACTTACGCTTCCATCAATAACCCGCCGAACCCCAACCTGGGCTGGGAAAAGACAGGCATCCTGAATGCCGACCTCGATTTCGCATTGGCGGGTAATGTGCTGAGTGGTTCATTGGAGTATTACCGCAAAAAGAGTACCGACCTAATCGGTTTTCAGCCGCTTGACCAAACCACGGGCGTAATTAACCCGGCCACGAATCTTTTCCAGTACAAGGGCAACGTGGCTGCGATGAAGGGTAGTGGCGTGGAAGTTAACCTGCATTCGAATAACCTAACGGGTGCTTTTAAATGGCAGACCGACCTGCTGTTTAATTATGCTGCCAATACAGTCACCAAATATTACAGCTACAATGATCTCGGCTCGAACTACGTAGCCAACGGGCTAAGTGTATCGCCGCTTGTTGGAATGCCGCTGTACACCATCCTTACCTACAAATGGGCGGGACTTGACCCCCAGACCGGCGACCCGCAGGGCTATGTGAATGGCCAAATCAGCAAGGATTATCAGGCAATCATCAGCGGTACAAAAACGGCAGACCTGCAATACAGCGGTCCCGGCGTGCCGCCATTTTTCGGAAACTTCCGGAACACCGTTAGTTACTGGGGCGTATCACTGTCAGCAAATATAAGTTATAAGCTGGGCTATTATTTCATGCGGACAGGTATATCCTATGCCGCGCTACTCAGCAGCCGGGCGACGGAAAGCGATGATTACGCCAGGCGCTGGCAAAAGCCAGGTGATGAAAAAAGGACAAACGTACCGTCCTTTGTTTACCCTGCGGACAGCCAGCGCGACCAGTTTTATAATCAGTCGGCGGTTAATGTAGAGAAGGGCGACCACATTCGCCTACAAGACATCCGCCTGAGTTATGATATTAAACCATCAGACCTGCGGTTTATGGCCTTAAAGCACCTTCAGGTTTACGCTTATGCGGCTAATCTTGGCCTTATTTGGAAGTCCACCAAAACGGCGCTGTACCCCGATTATCCCTATTCGGTAAAGCCGCCGAAAACATTCGCTTTAGGTATAAACGGTTCATTTTAATTTTAATACTGCAAATGATGAAAAAAGAAGTAATATATAAAATGCTCATGCTCTTGTCGCTGACAAGCCTGGCCGCCTGTAAAAAACAGTTGGATATCAAACCCACTAGCAGTCTGCAGGTGCCGGTTTCACAGGCCGACTTCCAAGCGCTGATGGATAACACCGGTGTATTTTCTCAAATATGGCCTTATGCAGGTACCGATGGGGCGGATGACGGTTTTGTGAGCGATGTGACCTGGGCCGCAGTATCGGTTACCGGGCGGAATGCTTATATCTGGGATAGGAATGTGTTCAACGACCTGCCGCGTAACGATTGGTCGATGCCCTACTCTGCTATTTTTTATGCTAACGTGGTACTGGAAGGGACTGCGAAATACGGCGGGCCTGCAGGCGAATGGCAGCACATTCGTGGGCAGGCAGCTTTTTTTAGGGCTTATGCCTATTACCAGCTGGCTCAAGAGTTTTGCAGAGCCTATGATGCGCAGACCTCAGGTTCTGATCCGGGGTTGGTACTGCGCGCTTCATCAGACCTGAACGCCCCATCATTGCGGGTTACTGTTAATGCGACCTACAACCAGATCATTAGCGATCTGACACTGGCTGCAAACCTTTTGCCGGTGAATGTGCTCACCAAAACGAGGCCGGGTAAGGCGGCTGCCTACGGGATGCTGGCCCGTACTTACCTGAGTATGCGGGATTATCCAAAGGCAGGACTGTACGCCGATTCAGCTTTGCAGCTACAAGGGCAGCTGCTTGATTATAACCAGGTGGCTGCCGGTTCCGGTCCAACCTTCAAGCGTTTCAATAATGAGGTGGTGTTCCACACGATCATGTCGCCTGCACCCGTTTTGCTGGCACCGAGATATTATATTGACACAACGCTATACAGCAGTTATGCCGGTGATGACTTGCGTAAAAAACTATTTTTTAAGGCGGCGAGCGGTACAGCTTACCAGAGTTTTAATGGGAGTTATGACGGAACTGCCAATCTTTTTAATGGGATCGCGACCGATGAGCTTTACCTGGTACGGGCGGAGGCCGCTGCGCGGGGCGGCAATACCAATGGGGCGCTGGCCGACCTCAACCTGCTCCGGAAGAGCCGGTATCAGGCTGCAACCAATCAGCCTTTGGTTTCGGCTAATGCGGCGGAAGTATTGGGATGGGTACTGGTTGAAAGACGGAAGGAATTGCTGCTGCGGGGCTTGCGCTGGACGGACTTAAGACGGCTGAACAGCGAGCCTGCTTACTCGAAAATAGTAGTAAAAATAATCAATGGTACACGGTATGAGCTGAAGCCGGGTGATGCCCGTTATGTGTGGCCAATACCGGCTGAGGTAATTAGCAATACGGGGATAGCGCAGAATTAAAATTTATAATAGTCATTTATAATACATAGCATCAAAAGTTAGATACCATGAATAATTTAATAAACAAAATTTGTTTTCTTTTATTCTTTTTTGGATTCGAAGAAGGTTTGATTGCTCAAACATTTGTTCCTATTACAAAAATAACTAATAATCAATCAGATTTAAAAAATAAACTTGTTATAGGAGATAAATTACCCGACATATATCTTGCTCATATAACAAATTACAGCGAGGGCAAAGCGAATCTATATGATTTAAGAGGAAAGCTCACAATATTGGATTTTTGGTCATCATCCTGTAGTTCTTGTATTGATTTATTTCCTCATATGCAACAAATGCGCGATCAATTCAAGGATCAGCTTCAAATTATTCTTGTAAATGGCAAAAGTGCATTAGTCAATGATGATGAGGCTAAGATAAAAGCTATACTAACGAAAGTTGGAAAAAGAACTGGTACAATAATAAAACTACCTATTATCTATAACTGTAACGTGTTGGATAACTACTTCCCTTATGTAAAAATCCCAGAAGAGGTTTGGATAAACGACAAAGGAATAATAGTCGGAATCACTGGACCTGCGGAGGTAAATTCGAATAACATAAAGTCTATTTTGGATGGTCGTGATATTCATATGCGCTATAAAAATGATTCGCATATTGATTTGGGTAAGCAAACTTTAAATGAATTATTATATGGTAATGACCAGATATTAAATAAACCATTATTTACATCCACGCTCTTAAAAGGCATGATTGATGGGGTAAATGGAACTGGAATAAGGCGTAACGAAAAGGGGAATATCTATGGCTTCTATATAGTAAATCAACCGCTTTTATCTCTTTATCGCTCAGCATATCGCAACATCATTAATTGTCCAGATAACCAAATAGTATTTGAGAATGTCGATTCTTCATTGTTTAAAAAGCTTGATTTCATGGATACAGCACTATACTCACAATTATATTCCTATGATTTAACAGCTCCCGCAGGGGAAATAAAAGATTTGCTACAGTATATGCAATCCGATCTTGAGAAGTTTTTTCATCTCTCTGTGACAACCGAAAAAAGAGAATTGAAGTGTTATGTAATACAAGTACCGATTAATCCAAATACTATTAGTACCGCAGGAGGGGAAGCCGTTTGGGAAACTAAAGCCCCTACCAAATATATCCGCAATTATCCTGTTAACCAAGTCTTATCCGAATTGAATAGGGTATCCACAGTTCCGCTCATTGATGAAACTGGTATGATACAAAATATAGATATGAAATTACCCGAAAATTTGGAAAATACAAATGAAATTATAGACGCATTGAAGGGTGTAGGGTTTGAGGTAAAGGAAGAAATACGTGAAATGGATATGGTAATAATTAGAGATAAACATTAATGAAAATAGCAATTATGAGATTTTATTTGATACTGATGGCCTGTTTTTTATGCGCCAGAGCCAGCAGTCAGATTTTGACACCTGTAAAATGGAGTTATGCCTCAAAAGTGGTAGATAAAACTTCAGCAATCTTATATTTTAAAGCAGACATAGAAGATGGCTGGCATATTTACTCCGTAAATCAAGTTAGTGGAGGGCCGATTAAAACATCTTTTACCTATGTAAAATCCAAAGACTATATTTTAATTGAAACACCGAAAGAGCCTACCCCATTAACCCATTTCGATCAAACATTCGGGATGAATGTATTATACTTTACCAAGACAGTAACATTTCGGCAAAAAGTAAAAATCAGCAATAACAATGCAATTATTAAGGGGCAATTGAGATATATGGCGTGTAATGACCATCAATGTTTAGCACCCGAAGATCTTCCTTTCAATATTGAATTAAGATAAATAGGGATGAATATTTTAGAAGTATTAATGTGTAATCGAAATGATCAAAACTCCGCAACATGCACTATTTGAAAAATGGTTCTTTATTCGCTATTCTGATCAAGGCAATCACATTAACTCCTTGTAGAAAGTAAAGACAGTACAAACGAGAGCGTAATTCATTAAAGTTGTTCAAAGGCATATATATGAATATTAATAACGATTTGGAATTTTTAGACAAGGTATTTTTACGATTGCCTTTTTACAGCACAACTGATTACGATACCAGTAAACTGGCGGAATTACTGGCCTCTAATACCTTCAGAAACGCGCTTTGGTTGGCCGCGCCTGAGTTTTATAAAGAACTGGAGAAGAAAAGCTTTGAATTAGACGCTTTAACAAGTAAAGAACGACTTACCGTTTTGAAGTTTTATAATCGAATGAGCTTTCGGGCTACACCATTTGGGGCTTTTGCCGCATTTTCTCTGGTGCCCTGGAGCCCTGCCGAAAAAACAAGTCAGATAACGTCCAAGGAGTCTTTGTTGCATCTCTTGCCAGCTATACGTTGGGAAAAGTCGATTCGCTCAAACGATTTTATGGAATTGAATATTTTGATTGCTGTAAATCCAACGCTTTATCGGCTCGGAGATGATTGGAGATATACTCGCTATGAGGAAGAAAAGACAGGCAAGTTATCATTCTTTGCTTATGGTTTAGAATACAACGAAGCAGATGCGGCGGTACTTGAATTTCTGAAAAAGAAACCAGTTAGTTTAAAGATTCTAAGCGATTTTTTAATTGAAATCACAGGCTGTGTTATCAGCGAGGCTTCATTGCATATTGACAAGCTGTTAGAAGAACAAGTATTAATTTGTACGAAAGAAATACCTCTCCTTCTTAAAGAGAATACAATCCCCGAGATGGCACGTTTCCGGTCGTTTAACTACGATGCTAACCTGCAGTTGGAAAAGGAATTAAGGCATTTGTATTCAGATCTTACAGAAGATTTTGACGGAAAATGCCTTTATGCGGGACTCGAACAGTCGATTCACGACGGCGATATTTGCGCTGAGTGGCAGGAAGTGCTTCGTCGCGCTGTTGATGCACTGTTCGTGCTGAGCCCAAGTCAGCAGGACGGTCCCTTACAGCAATTCAGGCAGGCCTTTGAACAAAAATTCGGCAACCGGATGGTCCCCTTATTGGAGGCGCTCGATCCTGATATCGGTTTGACCTATGACGGGCTACGGCAGTCCGACGAGCATGAATTGCTGCGCGGGTTGGAGTTTCAAGGCGAACATCGAAGGACGGATCGCCTGGTCTGGACGCCGGTACATCGGTTGTTAATGAAACATTGGACACAAAATGCAGATCGTGGACGTTATGATCCAGTCTGTTTGACGATAGACGATATACAATTGTTGACATCGGAGGAAGTAGCGATGCCACCTTCCATATCACTTCTGTTTTCACTTTGTAATGAAAATCTTATCCTACACGGTGTTGGAGGGGTGACGGCTACATCTATGACCGGCCGATTTTCCGCCTTCAGTAGCGCGTTTTGGAGTCTTTGTCAAACCACATCGAAAATAGAAGCTCAAAACAATCCGGATGTCTGTTTTGCAGAATTAGTACAGGTTAGCCATATTAATGTAGACAATGTTAACCGGAGGCGGCAGGTATATGACCAAGCTATTCCGCTCAATGCATTTCCACAAGATACTGATTTGCTTCCAGCGGAACTTGGCCTGTTAATTAGTGGTAAAGAACTGGTCTTGGTACATCAATCTACTGGGAAAAGAATAATACCGCGGTTGCCAACAGCATTCAATTACTATCACAATGACATGCCTCTCTTTAGGTTCCTTTGTGACCTACAACATCAATCGATAAAAAGCAATCTTAACTTTGATCCGGAAAAACTTTTCCCCGGTTTGGATTTTTATCCACGAGTTGCATTCAATACCGTCATCCTTAGTCTGGCGCGTTGGCATTTAAGAAAGGAAGAAATCGCTGCGCTAACACAACGGCCATTTTCAATCAGTAACCTACGCCTTTTCTGTAATGAGCGTGGAATACCCAGTCTTATCGCAGCTGGAAGAGGCGATCAGCAATTGGTGTTCAACCTAAGTAATGACGATGAGGCGATCTTTTTTTTAGAATCGCTCCACGATACCGCCAATTCTGTCATCACAGAACAACTTTTGCCGAAAGATTATCAATTGAAGGGGCGTGCCAGCTATTCGGCACAATATGTTGCTACTATAATCAATAAGAAACGCGTGTACTTTCCTCTTGACGAAAATCAGCTTATCTCCGATAAGTCCGTTGTCCGCGATTTTCCACCGGGCACGGAATGGATTTATGTTAAAATTTATTGTACTCCTCAAAGCGCTGATTATATTTTACTTGACGTGCTTTTACCTTGGATCATACAAAATTCTTCGACAATCATATCCTGGTTCTTTGTACGTTTTCACGACCCGGACAGCCACTTGCGGGTTCGAGTACTGGTTCCCCTACCGGAAGTGGGTTCTATCCAGTCTGACTTGCAGTCGCTGTTAACGAGTATTGATGTCATTAGACTGGTACAAAGGGTTTATTTTGATACTTATCAGCGGGAAATAGAGCGATATACCCCAACTTTCATAGCACAAATCGAATCAATTTTCCACCTTGGAAGTGAAACCGTTGCCAACGTATTAATCGAACACCGGAATAACGCTGATGGCGAACACCTGCTATGGCCGATATTACACTGTTACGGAATGCTCAATGTTTTTCTTGCAGACAGAGAGAATGAGTTCGTACCGCTTTGTGAGCAGATGGCTGATTTGTTTTTCCGCGAACATGGCGGTGAAAAAAAACTTAAAGTATCGATGGATAAGCGTTTCCGGGAATTGAGGCCTGCCTTTGAGGAAGCTATAAAAAGTCAGTTACCCGATCAAATTCTGAATGAACGTCTGTCGACCGCAATTAGCGAACTTTCGGATGCTTGTAATGGATTGGAGGGTGCAGTAAGGCGCAAGCTTATTGCAGACATTGTACATATGCAAGTAAACCGCATTTTTATCACAGACCAGCGGAGGTTTGAAACTTTTATTTGGCATTGTATAGGCAAGTTGGCTCGGTCAAAAGCAGCTCCGCGCACCTCCATTTTTACTGAAAACTATGCCGAGCGATGATTATCAGGCAGCCGATTTTATGCCCTTCTTCCTATTGTAGAAAGTCTTAGATTAAAAATTAATAGTTCATAATTATTTACAATTAAAAAAAGCAAAAATGAAAACAGAAAAATTAAAATTGACAGAACCAAAAACATCCAAATTATACAGCTATCGTAAGACAGGCGCAAGCAAATTGTTTGAAACGTCGAGCGGTACTGACGCGACCACTACGTGTACAACTGTTTTTACAACTACCCACTTAAACAAAGTGTAATAAAGGCACATCCAAAATTATCGAACAAATCAACCCGATTTATTTCAATAAACAATAAAAAAAAGCAAACATGAAAACAGAAAAATTAAAATTGACAGAACCAAAGACATCCAAGTTGTACAGCTATCGTAAGCCTAATGCAGGCTTTATGTTGGGGAATTCTGGTAACACAGATGTAACCACAACGTGTACAACAGTAACAACGACAACCCACTTTAACAAAGTGCAATAAAGGCTACTTCCAAAGTTTTCGAACAAATCACCTCAGTTTCTTAAACGGTAATTCATCAAAAAAAGTAAACATGAAAACAGAAAAATTAAAATTGACAGAACCAAAAACATCCAAATTATACAGCTATCGTAAGCAAGGCACAAACAAATTGTTTGAAACGTCGAGTGGTACTGACGCGACCACGACCTGTACAACTGTAGCTTCATCGACCCACTTCAACAAGATTTAATAAAGGTTATGTCCAATTTTTCGAATAAATAATCATTTTATCAAAATCAATAGCTAGATAATGCGGCGGTGTTAAATTAGTAGAATGTGAAGCAGCCTGAACTCTTTAATGATCGATGAATACCACTGCTAACTCCATATTTGCTGGTTTCGCCCTACTGATTATTGGTCTATTATATGTAATTATAAAAATGATATAGAACCGCATCAATGGCAGTTACAAGCTGGGTGGGTTCCTTTAAAATACTCCCCGTTCTTATCCAGTTTTTTCATTCAATTAATGAAAAGACAGTTAATAGTTAAGTTAATAAAATCAAGATGTCCTGTTGATGGAGCGGCAGGCATCTTTTAGCTCGCTTTAACTATCTAAATAATAGTTAAAATACAATGCGCAACTGGGTGGGATCGAGATGCGTTTTTTAAATGAAATTTTAAATGAGAATAAACGGCTGGCAGAACTGACCCGAACTCGAGGTTTTCAGGCTTATAAGCGGATTTAGTACCGGCTTATAAGAGTGGGTTCGAAAGATAATTAAAACAGCAAGAGGCATTAGACGCCATTCAAGGCTACGTGCCTAATTGATGAGAAATGCCAGCTGTTTTATAGCAATACAACGGCAGAAAGCATTATAATACATCTGAGGTAAGACCTATGGCAAGATATAGGCTCTGCCGTTTTAATAAAAGTGGGATGAAGGGTTATCGGGATGGCGTATTAATTTAACTTCAGGGTTTATCAGCACTGACAGAAGAAAAAACCCATCCCGTTTTATGGAAACGAAGATACAGACGGCAGGTAGCATTATCGTACATCTGAGGTAAGACCTGTGCAAAGATATAATCCCTGCCGTTTAATAATTGGTAAGTAAGGAATCAAAGTATAAGAGAAAATATTAAAACGGTAGAAGGCATTAAGTAACCCTCCAAGCTGTCAGGCTTAATTTGGGATTAATTATCTGCCGTTTTTTGTAAATATAACAGCAGGGCGCTTTAAGAACTGGTCCAGGAAAAAAGACCTGCTGAAAGAATTAATCCCTGCTGTTTAAAATAAGGTAGTCGTAACGATGGCAGGAAGATTTAAGTATTTGTCCAGGTTAAAGACCTAACGAAGGAATAAATCCTTGCTGTTTTTTTTATGAAGATGAATTATAAGAAGAATTTTTATGCAACAACAAGTCAGACAAAAGAAATATACTTTTTTCATCGGGACTGATATTTCCCGCAATAAGCTGGATCATGTGGTGATGAAAGGCAAGCAACAGCTTTTTCACCGTGAAATTAAGAATGAACCTTCAGAGATCGATCATTTTATTGAGGAGGTCAAAGCATTACCGGGATTCACGATGACAAGAGCAGTCTTTTGTATGGAGCAAACCGGCATTTATGGCAATCACTTGGTAAGATGTTTGCAACGGGTAAAAGCTAACATTGTGGTAGAGGGGGCTTTGCAGATTCGCAATTCGCTGGGTAATATCAGGGGAAAGAATGATAAAGTCGATGCCATGCGTATCGGGGAATTCGCCTATAAAAACCGGGAACATTTACGTTTGTGGGTGCCAAAACGCCCGGTGATCAACCAACTGGCCAACTTATCGACGCTACGAAGCCGTTTACTTGCCTTACAGGTTGCGCTACAAACACCTTTAACGGAGCAGGTCAGTTTCGAAAAAAAAGGCCGGGCTAAAGAAAATATCAAACTCTGTAGTCGCAGCACAGCCGCTTTAAAGGCTGACTTAAAACAGATCGATGAGTGCATCGCCAACGTCATTGCCAGCGACGAAAGATTGAAACGATTACAAGAGATTGTGACATCGGTACACGGTGTGGGGCCAGTTACCGCATTGCAATTTTTGATTTGTACTAACGAGTTCCGGGATATTAACAATCCTAAAAAGTTCGCCTGTTATGCCGGTGTCGCCCCTTTTACTAAGGAATCGGGCACCATGAAAAGCAAAGCGAAAGTATCGCCGATGGCCAATAAAAAAATGAAAGCCTTGTTGCATGCCTGTGCACTCGCGGCTTACCGCTCTTCGCCGGATCTCAGGGCATATTTTGAACGAAAAACGGGTGAAGGTAAACATCGTATGCTCGTATTTAATGCGATTAGATACAAGATTATATTAAGGGTTTTTGCCTGTGTTAATCAGAATCGCTGTTACGAAAAGGAATACGTTAGAAAACAGCCTGGGGCTATCGTTCCTGAGCCGATGCAAATTCAAATTGTTGAGGAAGCAAATTTGGCGAATTAGTATGGTCGCTTCAGTCAAAATTTTATACGGGGCTATCCTGCTCTTTGCATTATGGATCGCTATTAAAATATCAAAAGGTGGTGATTTACTGATTGGCATCATCTTTTGCATGAGGTTCTTTATAGATCAGTTAAATATTAGTTCAATTAAAATTAGGCGCGCCGACTTGACATACGGCGCGCTTTTTAAATTAAATATGATTTGCCTATGGTAATTGTTACGTAACAGGCTAAAAATCAATGATTACATCAACTTCTGTCATATATCTATAGTATTATGAAAAAACATCAGCATTTTTCCTGGCGCCAGGAAGCACTAAGTGACCTTGCTAAACACCTAAACAGCTTTTCACACCAACACCCCGCCATATTTGTTCATTTAAATACGGTAATAGAACCCGAAGAATGTGTGGATAAAGACGATTTTATCTACACGCCCAAAAAAGTATTCAATAAAGCCTATTATGTTTACCGGGGATACGTGGTCGTCAGTAAAGACACCGCCAAAGAAGAAAGACAGGTGATCGGGATTTACGGGCGCGATAGTATCATCTCAAATAAGAGTTTTGATGCAAGAACAGCCTCGGGTTTGCATTTTTAGCCAACTGTGGGGACACAGTTATTGGGTGTCAGCTACGATCAGATGAGCGTGGCTTACCGTGGTTTTCCAGTACTGGCAGCAGATTGCGATGGAACGTCTGCTATTTTTAAATGTAGATATATTAATCAAGCCATAAAGCACAAAGTAAATTTTCCTATAAGTTAATTTTTATTGTAAAATAATTCTAATATTTATGAAAAATATGATCCCCCCATTTATATTAAGGTTATCAATCAATCTGTTAGAAACAAGGGTTTCGAGCGGCTGATTCATTCGTAACTACAATTGTCTATCTTTACAACCGATAAACATATACTACGAACCAGACATACGTTTTTTTAACATATAGATATTCATAGCGTCACAACGCTTCTCGCTGAAGAAAACTGGTAATTTTATAAAGCAAACGAGAACAAGTGCGACGCCTGCCAAAGCGCGGGCTTGCATGTTCTGTTTGCTGGTATACCAGTACCACTTCAGCGGTCATGTAACCCCCGCGCCTATTTTAAAGAGCCTATATACTTCCTGCAACCTAGCAGATGACGTGCGTCAATTAATTTTTCATTTTTTTAAGAGTTATATGAATTTTTCATTTGCTGAAAGACATTCATATATCCCATTTATCTACCTAATAAATTTCCACCTATGATATTATTTGGAAAACAATTCCATATCGTTACCATAGTATTTATACTGTCGCAGACTATTCTTCTTTTATATTTAATTATCAATTTATTATGTAAACCAAAAGAGATAAAAAGAATTTGGGTCATAACACTTCCTATCATTTCAATCCTCTGTAATCTATTCGACGGGCTAAAGGTGTATAACGATCTCCAGTTAACAATCAACCTTCTGTTTCTATTGGTCAATATTCTTTTAACTTTTAAGTTTAGTATTATAAGGATATCGACAAAAAATGATGATTTGAACAGGGATATAAGTAGCGTTGATATAAAAAATGACCTTTTTAAAGAGAACTGTAGTAAATATAATTTGACGGAAAGAGAAATAGAGGTGGTTTTGTTACTTCGAAGTGGTCACTCCTATCGAGAAATTGCTAACACTTTATTTATTTCTACCAGCACTGTGGATTCTCACATCCAGAATATATTTGCAAAAGTTGGCGAACGAAAAAAAATCGCATTATTAAACAAGCTGGAACGGTAGTTCTGGCTTGTTTAATTTAGGGGTATTTCACTATATATATAAAGTCCTGAATTTTCACTATTGTTTCTATCGCCTGAATTGCAGCAATTTGGTCAAAACCAATTTGACTGCTTATGGAAATAAATTTACTTGTCCATACCTGATGTGAGAAATATTGGCCAGTTAACAGGCTTAGGGTATGTTTAATTTAATATCCATGTTATGCGTAAAAACAATTTTAAACAAGCCTTTAGGGACTTGCGTACTAAGCTGAAATCCGTTTCAGCAAATGGTGAGAACGCCGCGGTAATGAAGCTGAATGATGCTGTTTTACTAATTGATGATTTTCTGAAAGACCTGCGGGAGCAAGTAGCAGCAACAGCCTTTCCTAATAAATTTGATGAAATCTATTTTTTTAAATTTGAAAAGCCTGAGTATTTTTCATTTAAGATTTTCCATGTAGCAGTTTTCAACTTACTGCAATCCAAGCCAGTCGGCACCAATGATATTGTAAAAGCCTATTTCCTTGAAGAATTGCGCTTCATCGCCCGTTTTTTTAAACAACATGCTTTTCATTATGAATATTTTCGGTCGGGTTTTACCGAGTTGGATGAGTTGTTGTTTTTGCGTGGGATGCCGCTGCAATCTGCTTTGGTCCCGGTAAATTTCGTGGTTGACCCTGATTTTTCCACGGGTGGTGATATGCTGTTCGCCCAGTTTATGGCCTATGAGCAATTACAGGATTTTATTCTCGATGAGTTAAAAAAGTTGGATCAGGCTATTGGTCCGGCTGTTGTCGCTGAGGGCGGTAAAAAATGGTTTGACTGGACAGGGGAAGTGATCAACCTGGTTGAACTGGGTTATGGATTATACCTGTCCAAACAAATTGGTCATGGTAAAGCGGGCTTGCAGGAAATTTTCAATTGGCTGGAAGAGACCTTTGGGGTGGAGATTGGCATCCCTGCCAATCGTTTCCGGGAGATCAAACGCAGGAAGCGTTTAAGCCGCACTTTTCTAACGGATCTGATCCGTGACGCTTTGATCGGTTATATGGAAGAAGACAATGAATAGTGGTGATTGATTCGTTGTTAGTACTTGATAATTAATTAGTTAATATTTATTTATCCATAGTAGAGATTGTAAAATTTCAGGACTTCCAAACTTTGTCATCAGCAAATCCGGGGCAATGGAGCGCCGGGTTAAAACAAGATATTTTATGTTTCAATCATTCACATGGCAGCAATTTTTGGTTGCCGCATTGGTGTTCAGCCTGGTCTGGCTGGTTGTGGTGGTGCTGGTGTGCTACCGTAAAGAATTGTTCAGCTTACTATCGGGCGGCGGTCAACAAGAGGCTAAAACCGAGCCTTTAAAACATGCCTGGCAGGACGACTTTGAAAATGTTGCAGATGATGGTTTAATGGGTAAGCGTTCCCTCCCCGATGGGGTGAGCATTGTTTCCCAGGATGATTTCGGGTTTAAACGGCCGGATGATGTGGGGGAAGATTTGAATGCGTTGGCTGCTGATCCGGATGAACTGTTGCAGTCTGATGTTTTCGACCTGATGGAAAATCTGAAGCCTTTGTTTTTAGATCATTCGCTGTCAAAGGCCGGGTTTATCGAATTGGTCAATGACCGGGTTTCCGATTTCCCGCGCTTGCTGAAAAGCCCGCTGTTGATCCCGGTTTATGAGCAGATCGTAGACGAGGTGAACGGTGGTGTAATGGCCTTTAAGATCAGTGTAACGGAGTTGCAGGAAGAACTATAGCATTTCCGGTCTCAGGGCATTAAGCTTTGATTTTCCGATTCCTTCCCGATGAGGACGGCAGCCTCAGAACGCTGCCCAATAAGGAAAACGAAAACAAAATTAATTCCAATGAAGAAATCATTTAATGATTCGTGGCTTGATGCTAAAAAACAGATGGTCGCCAGGTACTGGCTGATCTCCTTTACCCTGATCGTGTTCAACCTGCTGTGCAGCGTGAGCCTGTTTGCACAGGACGGGGCGGCCGGTATCAATGAGGCGACGAACAAGGTCAAGGGCTATTTTGATTCAGGTTGTAACCTGATGTATGCCATCGGTGCGGTGGTGGGCCTGATCGGGGCGGTAAAAGTATTTAATAAATGGAATGCCGGGGAGCCGGATACTTCTAAGGTGGCAGCGGCCTGGTTCGGCTCCTGTATCTTCTTAGTGGTGGTGGCTACGGTGCTTAAATCATTCTTCGGTATTTAAACAAGAATAGTCATGGCGGGCGGGGCTGCTGAAATAAGAATGCGAATGCCCCGCTTTGCCAGTGGCTTTAAAACAACAAATTATATGAGTTCCATATATCAAATAAATAAAGGCATTAATAAGCCGATTGAATTCCGCGGTTTGCGGGGCCAGTATATTGGCTGGCTGGCCATTGGCTTGGTGGTGCTGTTACTGACCTTCATTGCTTTATACCTTTTAGGGGCTGGCCTGATGGTGATTATGCCCTTGGTATTTGCATTGGGCAGCGGTTTATTCTTTTCGGTATTCCGCTTGTCCAAACGCTTCGGGATACATGGTTTAAGCAAGTTTATGGCGAAACGCAGCTTGCCGCATTATGTCAAGTTTCGTTCCAGGCGGGTATTTACGACGTTGAAAATGTCGGGAAAGGCGGTAATATGATTGCTATTGAAAAGATTATGCCGGTTTGGAAGGTCGAAGCTAACGCGATGATTTCCATGAATGGCGATTTTACATATGCCTGGCGTTTGCGGCTGCCGGAAACAGGAACGTTATCGGCGCAGAATTTCGAGGCACAACATCAATCCTGGGTGAAGGCCATGCGTTTGTTAATACCGGATACGGTGGTGCATAAAGCGGACTGGTATACCAAGGCCAGGGTCAAGGGAGATTTTGTTCGGGCAAGCGATAACGTGCTGTCGATGGCTTCGGAACGTTTTTTTAACGAACGGCCTTACCTGGATCATGAGTGCTATTTATTTATTACGCTCAAACCGGCTGGCCGGAAGCTGTCTACATCTGCTTATGCCAATATCCTGCGTAAATCTATTTCGCCTGTTGAGATTCGGGACGAAAAGCGCCTGGCTACGTTCAAATCGGCCTGCGGGCAGTTCGAGCGGGTCTTGTCGGATAGCGGATTTGTGACTTTGGTTCGGTTAAATGATGATGATTTAGCGGGTACAGCCGTTCGGCCGGGGATTATTGAAAAGTACTTGTTCCTCTTAGGCCCCGGACAGCAACCCATCATCCGGGATATTCATATTAAAGATGAGCTTCGGGTTGGCGACAAGCATTGCGAACTCTATACCTTATCGGACGCGGCAGACCTGCCGGCTTTTTGCGGTAGCCGTATCACTTACGATCAATATTCAACAGACAAAACGAAATATAGTATCGGTTTCGCTTCGCCATTGGGCCAATTCCTGGATTGTAACCATATCTATAGCCAGTACATTTTTATCGGTGACGCACAAAAGACCATCAAAGCCTTGGAGGCCAAGAAACTGCGTTTGCAGTCTTTATCGGCTTATTCCCGTGAAAATGCGATCAGCCGGGATGCCTGCAATGATTTCCTGAATGAGGCTATCGGGCACCAGCGCCTGCCCGTCAAGGCACATTTCAATGTGCTGGCCTGGTCGGACGATATTTCCGAACTGGCAGAGTTGAAGAATAAAGTGGGGTCTGCGATGGCTTCCATGGATGCGGTCTGCAAGGAGGAAACCGACGGTGCAGCACAGATCTGGTTCGCGGGTATGCCAGGTAATGCGGCTGACTTTCCCATGAACGACACCTTCGATACGTTCGCGGAACAGGCGGCATGTTTCTTCAATATGGAAACCAATTACCGTTCGTCCATTTCCCCGTTCGGTATCCGTTTGGGTGACCGGACTTCGGGTTATCCCCTCCATGTGGATATATCGGATGAACCGATGAAGCTGGGCTGGACGACGAACCGGAATAAGTTCATCATCGGGCCGAGCGGCAGCGGTAAAAGTTTCTTTACCAACCACATGGTCCGCTCTTATCATGAGCAGGGTACCCACCAGGTGATTGTTGATGTCGGCCATAGTTATAAAGGGCTTTGTGATTTGGTAGACGGTTATTACTTTACCTATTCGGAAGATAACCCGATCCGGTTCAACCCTTTCTATATCGGTCCGGATGATGTGCTGGATACCGAAAAAAAGGAAAGTATTAAAACGCTGCTGATCACGCTTTGGAAAAAGGACGATGAGCCTTTTACCCGGTCGGAATATGTGGCGATCTCCAATGCCCTGACCCTGTATTATGAGCATTTGGCTGCGAATCCTTCCATATTCCCATGTTTTAATTCCTTTTATGATTTCCTGATGAAGGAGTATTTACAAGTGTTGGAAGATGGTAAAGTTCAGCCGAGTAATTTCAACATTGACAATTTCCTGTATGTGCTGAACCCTTATTACAAAGGCGGTGAGTTTGATTATTTACTGAATGCGACCGAGAACCTTGACCTGCTGAACCAACGCCTGGTGATCTTTGAAATTGACAAATGTAAAGACCATCCGATTTTATTCCCGGTGATCACGATCATCATCATGGAGCTTTTTATCAGTAAAATGCGGAAGCTAAAAGGTATCCGCAAGGTATTGCTGCTGGAAGAGGTCTGGAAATCCATCGCGAAGGAAAGCATGGGGATGTACATTCAATACCTGTTTAAAACGGTCCGGAAGTTTTTTGGCGAGGCCATCGTGGTCACCCAGGAAATTGAAGATATGTTAAGTTCCGCTATTGTTAAAAAGGCCATTGTCGGTAATGCGGATTGTAAGATTCTGCTCGATCAAAGTAAATACCAGAACAAATTCGACGAAATACAGGCACTCTTGGGCCTGAATGATAAGGAAAAGGCGCAGATCCTGTCGATGAACAAGGCCAACGATCCTACCAAAAAATACAAGGAAGTCTTCATTTCGTTGGGTAACCAAAATTCCAAAGTTTACCGCACAGAGGTGAGTTTGATAGAGTACCTGGCCTATACCACGGAAGAAAAAGAGAAAATGAAAGTTCAGGAATACGCTGCGAGATACGGCGATATCCGCAAGGGGATCGCCGCACTCGCAGCTGACCTCCAACATGGATTATGTGTATTGTAAAATTTATTAACCCTTTAACATTAGATCATTATGGAAAGTTCAATTGAATTAAAGAAAACAGTATTGGCGTTGATCGCCTGTGTGCTTTTAGGCCTTATCCTAACGGCTTGCAACCATCAAGCTGCGGCCAGCTTTACGGGCACTTATGTAAACAGTGCCCAAAGCGAGTTTAGCATCGCGGATGATACTTTGGTGATTGAACCCGGAGCCGATGAACAAGTTTTGATCCACCGGAAGACCGGTTACAATGTGATCAATGAGCAAGGCAAACTGGGAAGGCGCCAATATGAAACCGAGGAATGGAAAGCGGTATATGATCCGCAAAAAAGGGTGCTAACCGAGACCCGCAAAGGGCTGGTGATTTCCTTACAAAACGGTGAATTGTTATTGGAAAACAGACGGTACCGGCGAACGAATTAACAGAATTATTATGAAAAAATTGAAGCAAATGATGAGAACCTATATGGTTATCCTGCCGCTTAGTGCTACGACGATACTGGTGGCATTGCCCTCTGGGGCAAATGCTCAGTTAGCTATCGCTGAAGTGATTAAGGCAGCTATCAAAAAAGTAATTAAGGCGATTGACCTCAAGGTTCAGCGCCTACAAAATAATACGATCTGGCTGCAAAACGCACAAAAAGTGGTTGAAAACCAATTATCTAAATTCAAGCTGGATGAAATATCCGACTGGACGGAAAAGCAGCGTAAACTTTATGCGGGGTATTATGAGGAACTGGTGAAGGTAAAAGCGATGATCGCCGCCTACCAGCGCATCAAAGACCTGACGGAAACCCAAACCGGTATTGTCAAGGAATACCAATGGGCGACGGCCTTATTCAATAAGGATAAGCATTTTACAGCCGATGAACTGGCTCACATGCAGGAGGTTTATAAAGGAATTTTGGAGGCCAGTATCAAAAATCTTGACCAGGTCTTTATGGTGATCAACTCCTTTAAAACGCAGATGAGCGATGCCAAAAGGCTGGAATTGATCGATGAGGCAGCCGCGCGGATGGACTATAACTATGCTGATCTCCGGCAGTTCAACCAGCAAAATATCACGCTAAGTATCCAGCGGTCGAAATCACAACTGGAAGTAAAAACCCTAAAAGAAGTTTATGGAATCCATTAATCAAATCAATCAACGGGTCTCTGAGATGCGTGTCAAAGCAAAGCACCTGGTCGCCTATACGGTTTTAATGGCATCGGTATGCAGCTTTTCTGTCTCGGCCCAGGCCCAAACCTTCGCAGAATGGTGGAACCAAAAGAGTACACAGAAAAAGTATTTACTGCAACAGATCGCAGCATTACAGGTATATATCGGCTTTCTCGCTAAGGGATACGGCATTGTTAAATCCGGTTTAAACTCGGTCAAAAATATTACAAAGGGCGAGTTTAGCCTTCATACGGCCTATATCAATTCCCTAAAGCAGGTCAACCCGGTCATCCGGGACGATAAACGAGTTACAGCTGTCCTGGCTGCTCAATCGGAGATACTGGATGCGTTTAACGCTTTGGATACTTCGCCCTTGTCTGCGGACAACCAGGCTTATGTTGCTGAAGTAAAACATTTAGTGATTAGTGACTGCAATAAAGACATGGATGAACTGGCGGTGGTCATTACAGCCGGCAAGCTGCAAATGACGGATGATGAGCGGTTATCGCGATTGAACAAAGTTTATGAAAGTACGCTGGACAAAGCTGCTTTTACGCAGCAGTTCTGTACGGATGTGACCTTGATGATTGCACAAAGCAGAACGGAACAACAATCCATTAAAAATTTAAGGAGGTATTATGAAGGCAATTAAAGTATTCGTGTTGGGTGTTATCCTCTCCGCGTTTAGTCCCCTACTGGCCAAAGCGCAGTCTGATGAAATTCAGCAATTGCTGCTCAACGTAGAAAAGCTGGCGCAGTTTAAAGCAATCTTGTCCGATATGAAAAAGGGGTATACCATCCTTTCAACCGGGTATAATTCGGTGAAGAATATCGCGCAGGGTAACTTTAACCTGCATGAAACATTCCTGGATGGCCTGATGCTGGTCAGCCCGGAAGTGCGAAAGTATTACCGGATTGCCGACTTGATCAATGACCAATCTTCCATTGTATCGGAATATAAATCTGCTTATGCCCGGTTTAATGCCAGCGGCAATTTTACTGGTTCTGAACTGGCTTATTTGAGTAAGGTATACAGCTCTTTATTAAAACAAAGCCTGGATAACCTTGACCAGCTGGCCTTAGTGATCACGGCCAATCAATTACGCATGAGTGATGACGAACGTTTGCAGGCCATTGATCATTTAGCGGCCGATACACAGGATAAGCTTGTTTTTTTACGGTCATTCAACCGGCAAACCAGTATGCTGAACATCCAGCGGCAAAGAGAAAAGGCAGACATTCAGGGGACAGCCAATTACTACCTAATCAAATAAGCGTATGAAAAAGACAATTTTAACGACCTCTCTTATCGCGGTATTAGCCATGCTTTTGCCTGCTGTTTCCCATGCGGAGGGTTTAGCCAACTCCATTTCAGGGATGCAGCCGGTCTTGGATAATGTGTACCAGGAAATGCTACCCTTGTGTGGTAAACTGATCGGCGTGGCGCAGAGCCTGGCTGGGTTTGGGGCGTTATGGTATATCGCCTCCCGTGTATGGCGGCATATTGCGAACGGGGAGCCGGTTGATTTTTATCCCTTGTTGCGGCCGTTCACCATAGGCTTAGCCATTATGCTTTTCGATGTCGTGGTTATCCCGGTGATGAATGGGGTATTGCAACCTACGGTTACTGCGACTTCGGCTATGGTTAAAAATTCCGATGATGCGATTGCAGCCTTGCTGAAGCAAAAGGAAGAAGCGGTGAAACAAAGTAAGCAATGGCAAATGTATGTGGGAGAAAGCGGCAATGGTGATTCGAATATGTGGTTTAAATATACCCATCCGAAAGACTCTGGACGTGAAAAAGAGGGCATGTTTGAGGGTATTGGCAATGATGTAAAATTCTGGATGGATAAAAATTCCTACAACTTCCGCAATTCCATTAAAGAATGGATGAGCGAAGTATTGCAGGTCTTGTTTGCCGCCGCTGCGCTTTGTATCAATACGATCCGGACGTTTCACCTGTTGGTGCTGGCGATCCTTGGGCCTTTGGTCTTCGGTTTCGCCGTTTACGACGGTTTTCAGCATACGCTTACTGTTTGGCTGGCCCGCTATGTCAATATCTTCATGTGGCTGCCTGTAGCTAATATTTTCGGGGCGATCCTGGGTAAAATCCAGGAAAATATGCTCAAGATCGACATTTCACAGATCGGCCAGCAGGGCGATACCTTCTTCAGTACATCCGATACGGCTTACCTCATCTTTATGGTCATTGGCATTGTCGGCTACTTTACGGTGCCCTGTGTTGCCAATTATATCGTTCACGCTGGCGGTGGCAATGGTATGCTGCAAAAGGTCAATACGCTAGTTATCGGTGGAAGCAGTACGATCTCTTCTACCATAAAAAGCGGTGGCGGTATGGCAGTGGATGCATTCGGTAATGGCCGGGAAAATGTCAGTAACAGTATGGCCGATAATTCATTGAACGAGGATTATTTCAAAGACAAATTATCCGGTAAACCTTAAATATCAATTATGTTTAAACAACTCAGAAATATAGATACGGCTTTTCAGCATATCAAAAAGTTCAGTATCATACTCATTGCGGCCAATGTGCTGATCTGTTGCTTCTGGTCATTCTTTACCTATAAAGCGGTTACCGAAGCACAAAACCGGGTACATATCCTGTACAATGGTAAAGTGCTGGAAGCTTTCGCTTCAACGCGTAAGGCCAACTTACCGGTAGAACTACGCGATCATATCAAGGACTTTCACCATTATTTTTTTGACCAAAGCCCGGATGACAAGGAGATCAAAAAGCGTATCGGTAAGGCTTTATACCTCGCCGACGGTTCTGCCAAGCGCCAATATGATAACCTGGTCGAATCCGGCTATTATAACCGGATGATCGCGGCCAATGTGGCCCAGGAGGTGGAGGTTGACAGTATATCGCTAGATATCAACAAGCGCCCTTATGCCTTTACCTGCTATGCAACGGAAAAACTGATCCGGGAAAGTAATACGGTGTTACGGAAACTGGTGACCAAGGGCGTGATTGACGATACGGGTACACAGACAGACAATAACCCGCATGGCTTTATGATCCAGCAATGGCAGATCTTGGAAAACGGCGATGCTCAAACCCCGCAACCATGAAGTTATTTAGAAAACGTGAACGGGAATTAAGTCCGGTACAGGAACAACGGGCGGGCAAGATCGCTCATGCGATCTTAAACAGGCAACGCAAAACCGCTGACTACCTGAATAAAAAGACTGCCTTTATCTCCGGTAAAAACTGGCTGTTATTGCTGATCCTGTTTTGTACGGTGTTTGGCAGCTATTGCATTTACCTGCTGATCAAAGCAGTTCATTGATTATTAACCTATTAAAAAAAGAGATATGACACAAAAAGTTGAAAAGAAGAAAATATTACTGTTGATGCTCATCCCGATACTGGTTTTCGGGGCATTGATATTTTACGCACTGGGCGGCGGGCGCGGCCAGGCCAAAGCGGCGGATAACACCGCAAAAGGGATCAATACGGCTTTGCCGGATGCGCAGTTTAAAAAGGAAGTACCGACGGATAAAATGGGCATTTACGATATGACCAAAACCGACACCGCTCAGGCGGATCATAATGGCATTAAGGAGCTGGCGGATAAAATGGCCTTCGATACCAAGGACGACCCGCAAACCAAAGCAATCAGCGATAAGCTTGCCGCTATTAATAAACAGGTCAACGCACCGGTATCACCACCACCAGCATATAGCCGGGGTTTGTCTTCGGGTTTCTCTGGTGCCGATGACGGCAGTTCCTCTAAAGAAGTGACCCGGCTGGAAAAGTTGATGAAGAACATGCAGCAAAACGGGAATGGTGCCGACCCGGAAATGGCCCAGCTCAACACTTTGATGGATAAAATACTGGATGCGCAAAACCCCGGCCGGGCCTTATCAAAACAGCCTCAGCCTTTGGATACCAAAACGGATACGCTGTTTAAGGCAATACCTGCGGTGATCGAGGGCAATCAAAAGGTCATCGAAGGGGCTTCGGTTAAAATGCGTTTACTGGATACCATCGTCATTAACGGGCAGACCATTCCGAAGGGTACGTTGGTTTATGGCCTGGCTTCATTGAGCAACCAAAGGCTGAACCTGGAGATCAAGAACATCGGTTTAGGTAATGCGATTATTCCCGTTAGCATCACGGTATTCGACAAAAAAGATGCAATGGTTGGTTTGTATGCGCCGGAGGCGATCATTACTGACGCGATCAGCGGCGGTGCCGATAATGCTTTGCAGAGTATGCAGTTCATCGGTGGCGTGGATCAGTCGTTAGGTGTCCAGGCCGCAGGTGCGGGTATTACGGCTGCCAAAGGGCTTTTTAGTAAAAAGGTCAAGCGTATCAAGGTCAAGCTTGATAATGGCCGCGCGGTATTACTGCGCGATAACACAAAGAAGTTTAATCATTAACATATAGCTATGAACAGAACAAATTTAGAAAACCTAAAAGGTGAACTAAAAGGCCTGAAGTTTGATGATAAGTACATCAAGCAGATGGAGGAAATGATGGGCAAAGGCCTGCCATCATTTGAGTTAAAAGGGCAATTACCGGCCGATAAAGGGCAAATGGATGTAACACTTCATTTTAAAAAGTCGGGACAGTCCGATTATTATTATTTCAACAAGTTTGACCTGGCCCACAGCAAGGCTAAGCCGTTGGAGAACGATCTGAAATACTTAGTGGTTTCGCCAGGCGAAAAAGATAAAACGCTGGTGCGCAAATTTGATAGCCCAACTGAAGCTATCGAATTCTTTAAATCACAGACCGGTAAATCAGAGTTGGCCATTGGTAAGCACACGGATAAAGACTTCCAGTTTAGGGATACAGTAGCCACTATGGCCGAGGGGAAGGTTGATTACGTAAAAAAGGAGTTTCAGCAAACCTATTACAGCCCGCCATTAACCAATTCCCATTATATAGAAAAAGGTGTTGGCTTTAATGTAAACCAGGGTTCCAATATGCTGCAAGGCCGTTCGGCTTACCGGGATGATCTGGTCAGCCGGGCGGGTGTCGAATATAAAGCCTGGAATGTGATCCAGTTTGACCAGCCTAAAGACAAGTATGGTAACTATCAAATGAAGCAGTTTAACGAAAACTACGGCTTTGATGTCAAGAAATCACTGGATGATTACCGCATCAAATTACCGGAAGATGGTAAAAAACTGGACGCGATTATTGGCGAACTGAAAGATGGCGACAGACCTGTTGTTCCCGTTATTGATAAAGAGGGCAAGGAGGTTTTGATGAAGATCGAAGCGGTGCCGCGTTACGGTAATCTCAATTTCCATCATCTGAACGGCAAACCACAGAACCGCGAGGAATTGTTGAAAGCGCCAAAGCAGGATCTGACCCAGGGTAAGGATGCCGGAAAAGCAAAAGACAAGGTACAGGCGCAGGAAATGAGCATGTAGTCTCACCCTTATAGCAATTAATCAATTATTTATACATTCACATTTTAAAAACCATTTATTTATGTCAACATTTCAAAAATTAAAAGAGTTGGTAGCGGCTACAGAAGCTGATGCCACTGCGTTCCACGAAAAAATAAATAAAGCTGCCGGTACACGTTTACGTAAGGCTTATCAGGAAATCAAGGTATTGGCGCAAGCTGGCCGTGCTGAAGTAACGGAATTGAAAAATAAAGAAGGCAAATAAGCGCCTTCATATTTGTTTTGAAAAGGCTGCCGGATTCCGGTAGCCTTTTTTATTATTGAAAGTTAAGCGTAGTTGTTCCGGTAATTATCGATCCATCAGTTTTAGTATAGGAAGCCGTAATGACTATTGCCCCAGGTTTTTTATTAGTGGTAATTGTTGTTTTAGCCGTTGTAAAACTGTTGTTGTCTAAAATTGACATTGTATATCCGGGTACGCTAACCGATGGGACAATTGCATCAGTTGCATTGACTTTTGCAACGGTAAAAAATATTTTCAACCCCGTCGAAACCTGAACGGAGGTGCTGTTACTTTTCACCAGGAAAGCGGTAATATCTACATTATCGTTAATCGTGGGATTCATTAAACTTGGTGACAATAATATTTTTTCAGGTTCAGACGCGTTGATTGCAAAACTAAATGTTTGAATAAGCCCGTCGATTGAAATGGAAAGCAAAGCATTGGGAACTGATTTACTTCCGGCTATATAATAAAAGGTACATTTATTTCCAATAATGGAAACGTTAATGGTGTTTGTCGTGCTTGTGGTCACTAAATTATTTGCCGCAGACAGAGTGCCATCTGAAACTGAAATTGTTGCGGATTTTCCATTATCTATATCAGTTCCACTGTGGGCAGCTATTTCAATTGTATATCTTGTGTAGTTATCCCCAGTAAATATTGTTTTTGAAATGTCAGTTCCATTAACCGATACATTAAAGTTATCATTAGAAAGGAGTTCTGAGCTATCTTTTACACAACCACTTGCAATGCCCAAAAGCATTAATAAGATCAATAATTTTCGCATAATAAGTTAATTTATGGTTGAATATTCGTTAAACCAGTCGCTGGCACACTACTTTTCAAACTATGAAAAACATCCGATGAAAAAGAAAGACCTATAAACAAACCTGATACCAGCTTTTGATTAGTGTTTAACTTAATGTTTTGGTCTTGGTTTCCCAAAACGGCTGCTACAGTAAGGCCTACAGCACCATTTCCAAATTCCCAATCGCCTCCTATTATAGGTTTCAAACCAATTACCACCGAATTTATTGGTGAATCTCCATATTTTATATCATTGATAACGGCACCGAACACCAATGATGCCCTGCTCCGAACAGGATATAATCCAAAACGGCCAATATCTGGATTGGTGCTTACCGGCTTCAATTTGATTTTCAAACCTGTAATAAACCCAATATTGGTTTTTGGTGAAACAAAGCCAGATTTCCAAAAGGTCGTGGGGCCAATAGTGGCTAATAGTTGTATACTTGAAATTTCCGACTTTAAAGGAATCGTAAAAATCGGAGCTGCAAGAGCCCTTTTTTCGGTAATTTCAGTTTTAACTTTTGTAGTTATTGTTGGTGGATTCGCAGGTGGGATTGCCGGGACAACTGTTGTTTCTGTAACAGTTGTAACCGTTGATGATATAGTTGGCGATGGTGCAGTTACAACTACTGCCGGCGGAGTCGATCTAACATTGGGATTTACTGTAGTACTTGTATTGGTAGTGGTGGTCACCTGAACCTCAACAAAGTAATAACGGCTGAATAATAATGGACTAATCGTGGTGGTAAAGTCATTTGGCGTGGCGGCCCCAACTGATGCCGCAATATAATCGACATATCTCAATGAATTTTTTGTGATACCACCACCAGTAAAAGAACCGGTACCTAATGATTCATAAATACGGACTATAACTGCGGTGGTATTGGCAGGGCAATTTGTTACCCTTAAATTAAATGTTTCTTTGCAAGGCATGTATCCGTATGCAGTTTCCCATAAAACAGATGGACTATTCCAATTAAATACGACCTCTTTTATGGTACCATAAACCTTAATTGTACTTATTAAGAAAGTTAAGACCAGTAAGGGAATTATTTTCTTCATGATGTTGATTTAGTTTAGCCAATATAATACTTAATTAACTAACAACCAGCACCTTTTGAATTATTATAATAATTATTCATCAACTCAAAACCGCCGGATGCTTCAAACAACTATTATAACCGCTAATTATTAAGATGTCATGGGCCTGCATTTATTGATTCAGCATAGCAGTCTCAGTATACGATGTCATATTATTTACCTTAGATTTAATTATTATGCAAATGATCGGAGAAATAATCATCAGACTGTCTCGTCAACTTAAAAATGATGTCGCCATATACTACCTTGAAAGTTTCGCGGACTTTTTTAGCTATTTTATCAGATACCGTCCTGTTGGCCAGGCGGCTCTCCATTTATATTTGTTTAAAGTCGTTTAGGTTAAATTTTTATTCTGCATGCAGATACTAAAGTTGGTTATTTTTTGAATTAAACTCAGGCTTAATAATTCTTAAAAGTGAACATTGTAAAATACTAATATTTTTAGTATTTTTATTGCGGCAGTAATTTTTATGAAGCTAATTTAGTTTAAGGAGTTTGATATATGCTAAATAATCCTACTTTCGCAAACAAGTTATGAGAGATCACATCGTCCGCGCCGCTTTTCATGAAACTGTTTTACAGACGGCTCATCTTGATCAAAACACTTTTGTGGTGGATGAACTCGGATTGAAAAATGGTGTAATTCGTGCGGATATCGCGGTGCTGAACGGAAAGTTGATCGGTTACGAGATCAAAACGGACAAAGACAACCTGAACAGGCTGAGTTCGCAGATCAACGCATATAGTGAAGTTTTTGACCATGCCTATATTATCAGCGGGAAAAAACATTTAAGTAAAGTACTGGATCAGGTACCTGCTTGGTGGGGGGTATATGCCATTGAATCTGATGAAGAAGAAATCTGCACCTTTAATTGTCTACGACCTGCTATTTTAAACGAACAAAGAAGCGCCTATAGTATCGCGCAATTGTTATGGAAGGCAGAGGTGGCGGAAGTATTAGAGAGCCACTTTAATTGTGTGTTAAAGCAAAGTTGGACCAAGCATAAATTATACGACATCCTAATCGATAAATTAGATGTTTACGCATTAGGCCAACTTACCCTTCGTATTCTTAAAAACCGGAAGGGCTGGCGAACAAATCCAAAACCACTTTTGTAAAATGATGGTTGTTGCCTACCCAATTCCAGACCATGGGATTACCGGGCGTAACACGGCCCAGGTGACAACTTTTGATATGCTGGTCACCTTCAGAAAAGGTTTCTCCGAAATAATCTTGTGAGGAACAAATTTCTCCAGCCTGTGTGATATATTGCTTATTATCGCCCGGTTTACTCAATGCGGATCCTTTAATGATCAACCAGTTTTCACCTAATGTGTATCTGATGTTTGCGCTTCTTTTCATTTTTTTTGGATCAAATTCAAAATATCCCGGTGTTACAATGCTATAATCTCCATAATTTATTTTACGGGCATAGTCAGTTTGGTCTATTCCTTTCACGACTAAATGATAAAGTTTCCAGTCTAATCTGACAACATTATTTTTCCCTTTCTTTAAAAGGTCAGACCGCGGAAAAGCCCCACCACAAAGCGTGAATGATTTCCAGTCATTTAAATGAGGAAAAGTTTCCAGCAGAGATACGATACCTTCAGAAAAATCCTGGTACTCCGAAAAATCAGAATTTGCGAGATCAAAAATGAGATGGCAATTACTGTAGTTCAAACTTAGATCGCCCATTAATTTAGTCAGCTTTTCGGTTAACCTAATATCCATTACATCTTCAATTTTTAACCGGATGCCGATTTCCGTCACGCTATATGACTTGATCACCTTAATTAAACCTTGCTGAGATTGAAGGCTGTCATTAAGGTGTGCGACCGGCATAGGCAGTACGCGGATTAAGGTAGTCGGAACAATTTGATCAAAGATATATTCCATGCAAGTTTTACCATTCACCAGTAATCCATCAAGCAGGTTAGTATCAATAAAGGCATTTTCAGAATGCCACATTTTAAAAAACTTTTTATGGCAAAAGCCATGTAAATGTTCCTCTAATGTTTTTGGTTTCTTTTTACTTTCACTATCATACTCCAAGGGGCTAACCTCAAAAAGCGGGCAGATGTGCCTTTTTGTAAAGCTATTTAGTTTAGACAGGGCCTTAAACTCACCTTCTTTAGATTTCAACATCGGCAAATAGAATTCTGATTTCATTTTATTAATAGTTTAGAGTATTTATAAAACATTTCCTTACCTCACCTTGCCCGATCAATTCGTTAAATAAAAAGAACGAGTTTTTTTCCTTTCTCAGCCGTCCAGCGATCAGTGCAGGGCTTATGCCTAAAGAATCGGCCAAATTAACGATGCCTTTAGCGGTGGGGTTAAACCGGATCAATGATTTACGCCAAACCTCATTTGGAATAAGTCCTTCGAGCGCAGCATCATCCGCTTCTTTTTCGATGCCATCGACATTCACATCGAGATCATCGAAAATCGCATTGAGAGATTCATTCAAATGAAGCATGATGTGGGAAATTTCGTGAAACAGCACAAACCAAAAATTATCCAATCTGTCATGACGAAGCGTCATAGCAATTACCGGGGAATCATCGTCCAATAAAAGCGCCGCCCCATCAAGATAGGTTTCGTCCAAAGGCTGTTCAATAATAAATCGTATGCCTGCCTTGCGTAAATATTCTGCGGCCAACAATGGGCCATTTTCATCTTTGCTAAATTCCCTAAGGGTCTTTAACCATTGTTCATCTATATTCTCCTTTTTGAACTTTACGCTAACAGTCTGCAACTTTGCCTTAGCAATGATGCGGGCGTACCAGGCATCCAGTGCAAAATCGTTGAATTTGCCATCCGATCTGATCGTTCTTTTGGTAAGGGCTAACTGCGGAACATCCATTCCTGCTGCTTGATATAAACCAGAAATTAGTGTTGATGCTTGTAGCATGGCATCATTTAAGCTACCAGCAAAACTGCCAAACCACCCCCTTTGATACATTTGCTTAAAAGGGTAATTTTTGATGTCGAATAGGCCAGTTAAAGATTGCTCCTTTAACTGAATATCAGCATCCACTTTTAAGCCCAGGCTACCAGCGATTCTTAACAGTGTTTTTAAACTCGCCGAATCGTACCGCTCTGCCTCATATTTTTGGATCTGCTGCATTTTTAAACCCAGCTTTTCCGCAAGCTCTGCTTGAGTCAGTCCATTTGCGATTCTGGATTTAATAATTGCCAGCGGTAAATCGGCTAAATCACGTATTTCGGTCATAACCACCCTTCCTGCTTTTAAATCTTCGTACTCCCTTACTTCTTCCAAAAGGTCATTAAGTTGGGATTCAATGGCCGATTTATGCGCTTTTAATATTTTCGGATGGGTATTCCCAGGATCGGCAGTTACAACGGAAAATGAATCCAACGACGATTGGAAATTTTCAATTTGTAGCTTAGTTATTTTATATTGTCTATCGTTAGTTATCATTTGGCCCTCCTACTTTTAAAAAGTTTTTCAGTCTTATTATTCCTTTTTGCTTCCCTGAATGTTTGTCGATCTGAAAAAAATCAAGAAACGGTCTTCCAGAGTTACCCTCAATCAACAACGCTGGAAAATATTCACCTAAATACTTCTCTTTTTGCTTTTCCCGTTCATTATCGAAAACCAGGAAAACGGGGTCTAACAAGTCGGGATCAACGAAGTTGGTGTCCCAGCATACTTCATAATCGTTTGGAGATGGTTTGTCGGTAACATAACTGCCATCTAAAAAAATTTGTGGACAACCTGCATTAAACAAATTCTGCAATCCTTTTTTTAGTCCATTAAAGAGTAACGCCCTTCTTTCATTTACAACAAAACGGGTTTCTATTTCAGCAATGTCAGCATCCCATATACCTGGTGGTAATATAGGCCAGAGTAAACTTGAGTCGTCTAAAAAATCAGGTATCATAAACACAATTATTTTGTTGTGTTATCAAATGTAATAAATATTATTTGTTTTCCAAATTTTAAATTACTGAAATAGAATACGATGCGCGTTTACAATAATTAGCAAAGCCATTTAATCTTTATAAACGTGAAGCGAGTGTGGCTTGGATGAAAGCCTTACGTTCCTGGTCAGGACAGCAGTTCCAGCAGCTCCATTCCGTTCTGTCATGCAGCAACTTCACTGCATTTGAAAAGCCCGCGCGTTTTGGACTTCGCTTACGCATCGCCCAAACCACACGGACTTTTTACGGGGCACTTTTTAAGATCTTTTTAAGCTTGATAAAATTTTCATTAGGCTGTTTGTGTAGCAAATTTCTGATCCGCAGGTATGCCAGCCAAGGCCAAGCCCTGCGGGTTTTGAAAAAAAAATCTCCACACCTCGCTATCGCTCGGGTAGTATTTTTTTTCCAAAAGCCTTGTCCGGCATACCTGCTCTATCAGGAGAGGTTGCTTAACAAAAAGCCAGAAATGGCTCCTGCCGAAAGGTAGTACGCAGGGCGAAACAAATTTAATTCATTAAAAAAATGGAAACTAAAGTTAAAGACAACGGACAGGCAAAAGCAGTAAACACCGTTAACGCAGACAAAAAACCTCAATTCGTGGCAGGTAACCCGGTAAATGTGGTATCAAAGGCAGGACCTGCAAAAGATGAACCCAAAAAAGATGCTGAAAAACCACAGGTACAAGCACAGCAACAGCCTGAACAGCCGAAAGTGGAAGCACCCAAAGCGGAGGTTAAGGCAGAACCTGTAAAGGAAGAGCCTAAAAAAATTGTGTTGAATTTGGAGGGTACTTTAAAATTCATTGAGGAAATGCATCGTAAGGCTAAACAGCGTACCAAGTTGCAGGACACCATTAAAAATTTGGATGATTTCGAGGTGGAATTGCGGGACGAAGCGGACACCACCGACACTAATTATTACAATGGATGTACGCTGACGATTGAGGATGATAACCGCAGGAAATTTGAAACCAAGAACCCGACTATCATTTGGACAGTAGCACAGTTGGTTAACAATATGTGCGTGGAGAAACTGGCCGAGATTGAAGCGGGCATTGTTATCCCGCAGTAATTAAATTGAAACGCCCCCTGTTCCCAAAACACTAACAGGGGGCGTTGTTTAAGACATTTTCTAATCTTAAAACTTACAGCAATGTTAGAAATTTTCATCGAGTTAACCAACCAACTTTTTTGGGAGGGATATGCGGAACAATTAGCTAAGGAAAACCCCGCAGGTTTTCGAATGGAACTGGCGGAATTTATAAACTGTTATAATTCATAGAGCTATGTACGATACCATTTTTTTACTGGTCAAAGCGACCATACAAACCAAGCATAAAAATGTACACGAGGCCATTACTGAAATTCAGCAAAAGGCTACCTGTACCATCAGTAACACCAAAAAGGTGACGATACATGAACTACAATTTATGGACTATAAACTAAAATCTTAAACATCATGGCACACGATATTAATTTTAATAAACAGACAGGTAAACACAGCTTTTTTTCGGTTAAAGAAAAGGCATGGCACGGGTTGGGGCAGGTCATCAGCGATTACCCCACAAGCGCAGAAGCGATTAAACATGCGTGTTTAGATTACCATGTAGAAAAACGTCCGCTATTTACTTATGATACGGAAAACCATAACGGCGACCCTGAAACGGATATCATCATACCCGAGATAGAAGTGCCAAACTTCTTTGCAACTGTACGCACTGATACCGAGCAGGTTTTGGGCGTGGTGGGTAATGATTACCAAATTTTACAGAACGTGAACGCCTTTACTTTTTTTGATGCTATTGTAGGTGGTAAGGAGGGGATTTTATATGAAACGGCAGGCGCTTTGTCGAATGGCTCGAAAATTTTCATAACGGCGAAACTGCCTGATTACATTCGTGTAGGGCGTAACGATTGTTTGGAAAAATACCTTTTCCTTTCTACTTCGCATGATGGTTTGGGCAGTATCCAAATCGCTTTTACTCCAATAAGAATCGTTTGCGCGAATACGCTTAATGCCGCTTTAAATAATCATACCAATTGCATTAAAATACGTCATACTGCAAGCGCAAACGACAAGCTAAAAGAAGCGCATAAAATGATGGGAATTGCCAATAGTTTAGCCGATGAACTGGAAGCGATCTATAACCGCTGGTCAAGGGTTCGGATAACTGATAGAGAAGTTAAAAAGCTGATTCAATTGGCTATGGCGCCAAGCAAGGAGGTGTTAGCCAATGTGCAGAAAGGCGCAGATGATGAACTGTCCAGTCACTTTAATAATATGGTGGATAATGTTTTTCAATATGCCATGATCAGCCCGACCCAACAAGAAGATACCACTAAAGGAACGGTATTTGGCGCTTTTAATGCCGTGACAGGATATTTTCAAAACGTGCGCAATTTCAAAAACGACGAGGCCAAATTTAAATCCATCATGTATGGAACTGCCTGCAACAGGGCGCAAACCGCTTTTAATTTGTGCGACGACTTCGCCAAACACGGTAGCGGTGCGTTATTATTAAATTGATTTTTAACACGGGGGGGGAGCAATCCCCCTTTAATGTTTTAATTATGAATTATATAGTAATCGAAACACATGGAGGCCCTTTATGTGCTATCATTGTAACAGATAGAGACGGCAATAATCTTGTATTTGACACCTTTTTAGAGGTCGAGCAGGAAGCAAGTGACTGCCAGGTAGGAATTATTGTCGAAGTATAAAAACGGCTTAAAACCCTTCAAAATCGCTCAAATTCCCGAGCGGCCCTTGCGGGCATAAACTTTCTATTCCACCTTTAATGTATTCGATATTGTTACATGAGCATTGATGCAGGAATGCATATAGTTAAAGCCGAGGCTTGCTAATTTGATTGCTGTGATGGTTTTAATTTGCTCAGGACAACCAATATTTACCGAGACAAGACACCGTTTGAAAAAGCAATTTTATAGATATATATAGCCTATAAATAAGCAAAGCCGCTCTTTCACCGGAGCGGCTTTGTTGTCTACTTACATCTTACATTTAGTCGTGCATTCTCCTGATGCAATTGCAGAAATCTGACGAAGAAATCAATTCTTTTATGTGGTAACCAAACGTCAAAACAATGTTGGATATTTGATCTTTAAACAAACTTGAGGCTGATAACTAAGATCAAAAAAAATAATTAATTAAGAATTAGTTTATACCTTTACAAAAAACTTTAGGGGTGCCTTGTGCTGAGAAATACCCTTTGAACCTGATGCAGTTAGTACTGCCGAAGGGAAAAGTAGAACAACCCTAAGTTGTTTTCCAATCCTCCAACGGGTCCATTCCTATCGTTTAAAATTTAGACAGGATGGAAATTACCGTAAATCAACAAAGCTATTCCGTTTCCGAAGCCTGCTCTTTACAGCAACTGCTTGACACTGTTCTTGCGCTGTCTGTCAAAGGCAGCGCTATTGCCGTCAACCAGGAGATCGTTGCTAAAAGTAACTGGTCAAACCATTTTTTGCAACCCGGCGATAACCTCACCATCATCAAAGCAACCCAAGGCGGATAAAATAAAGCAACCCTAAATGAAAACTGAAAAAATTCCAGACGAACAAGTGATCAGCCGAACGCCCTTTCCGGCATCACGAAAAGTATATGTTAAAGGGCAACTCCATAACATTCAGGTCGCGATGCGCGAAGTAAATTTGAGCGAAACCAAACTGCACGGACGTTTTGGTGAGACCGAACCCAATGCGCCGGTAACGATTTATGATACCAGCGGCCCTTTTACCGACCCTGATATCGAAATTGATGTTAAGCAAGGCTTACCACGCCTGCGGGAGCAATGGATCGTTGACCGTGGAGATGTAAATCAATTGGAAGACATTTCCTCCGACTATGGCAATTTGCGGGCTAATGATCAAAATCTGGATGCTTTACGGTTTGCGCATATCAGCAAACCCTATAAAGCCAAGCCCGACATGAACGTATCGCAGATGCATTATGCCCGCAAGGGTATCATTACCCCGGAAATGGAATATATCGCTATCCGCGAAAACCAGCGTATAGACCTGCTAAAGGAGCAATTGAACGGACAGTATGCGGTGATGTCGCACCAGCATCCCGGTCAAAGTTTTGGTGCCAATACCCCTAAAGGATATATCACCCCTGAATTTGTACGTCAGGAAGTGGCGTGTGGACGCGCGGTTATCCCTTCCAATATTAACCACCCGGAAAGTGAGCCCATGATCATCGGACGTAATTTCCTCGTGAAGATCAATGCCAACATCGGTAACTCTGCTGTTACTTCCAGTATAGAAGAAGAAGTAGAAAAAACCGTATGGGCCTGCCGCTGGGGAGCGGATACCATTATGGACCTGTCTACCGGTAAAAATATACACGAGACCCGTGAATGGATCATACGTAATTCACCGGTGCCTATCGGCACCGTCCCGATTTACCAGGCCTTGGAGAAAGTAAATGGCAAGGCCGAAGACCTGACCTGGGAACTTTTCAGGGATACACTGATCGAGCAAGCTGAACAAGGGGTAGATTATTTTACCATCCATGCTGGTGTATTGTTACGCTATGTGCCGCTTACCGCTAAACGTATCACTGGTATCGTATCGCGCGGTGGTTCTATTATGGCTAAATGGTGTTTGGCACATCATCAGGAGAACTTCCTGTACACACATTTCGAAGAGATCTGCGAGATCATGAAAGCTTATGATGTGGCCTTTTCATTGGGTGATGGTTTGCGCCCTGGTTGTATTGCTGATGCCAACGATGCCGCGCAGTTTGGTGAACTGGAAACTTTGGGTGAACTGACCAAAATCGCCTGGAAGCACGATGTACAAACGATCATCGAAGGCCCTGGACATATCCCCATGCACATGATCAAAGAAAACATGGATAAGCAATTGGCCCATTGCGGCGAAGCGCCTTTTTATACATTAGGCCCTTTGACCACAGATATCGCACCCGGCTACGATCATATCACCTCCGCTATTGGCGCGGCTATGATCGGCTGGTTCGGTACGGCGATGCTTTGTTATGTAACACCCAAAGAACACTTGGGCCTGCCAAACAAAAAAGACGTGAAAGATGGCGTGATCACCTATAAAATTGCGGCACACGCGGCAGATCTGGCTAAAGGTCATCCGGGAGCACAGTATCGTGATAACGCTTTAAGTAAAGCCCGTTTTGAGTTTAGGTGGGAAGATCAATTCAATTTATCGCTTGATCCCGACACCGCCAGGGAGTTTCATGATGAGACCCTGCCTGCCGATGGTGCGAAGATCGCCCATTTCTGCTCGATGTGCGGGCCGAACTTCTGCTCGATGAAAATCACCCAGGATGTGCGCGACTATGCCAAAGAAAATGGCATGGGCGAAACAGATGCACTATCCAAAGGAATGGAAGAAAAGTCGAAAGAGTTTTTGCAAAAAGGCAGCGAGATTTATTTATAATATGGAACTGATCGTTATTTCAAACCCCACCCTTGTTATTGATGAAGGCATACTCATCAATAACCTGTTTATGGCGGGTTTGAAATACTTTCATCTTCGGAAGCCGGAATGCGATAGCCAGTCGGTAAAAGGTTTATTGAATGATATTGCACCACGGTTTTATGAACGGATCGCTTTACACCAGTATCATGAGATCGCGCCAGATTACGGGATCAAAAAACTGCATTATACCGAAAGGGCGCGGGAAGCGTCAAGCTCTGAAAAATGGCAAAGTCAGTTGGATGACGGATTTACGTTAAGCACATCTATCCATGATATTTCGATATATTCCAGTTTAGGACATTTTGATTATGTTTTTTACGGGCCTGTGTTTGATAGCCTGTCAAAGCCCCGCTATCAAAGCAGATTAGCCGTTGATTTTAAACTGGACAAAACCTATATGAAACCAAAAGTGATTGCTTTAGGTGGCGTGGAACTATCCAACCTGACCAGACTTAAAACAATGGGGTTTGATGGAGCTGCCGTATTAGGTGCGCTTTGGTGTGAACCCAATAAAGCAGTCGACCGCTATATTGAATTAAAAGAAACCTTTCCTGTTTTAACCTAACAATACTAACGTAATGATTGATAAATTACATTATATCTCACAACAACCTGAAAACGGGTCGCACCTGACCGCGATCAGCCAGGCGCTCGAAGCGGGCTGCAAATGGGTGCAACTCCGGATTAAGAATCAACCCGCTGATGTGATCCTGGAATATGCCATAGAAGCCAATAGGTTATGTAACCAGCATGGCGCGAAGCTGATCGTGAACGACCATCCGGAGATCGCGCTCAAAGCCGGGGCCTACGGTGTCCACCTGGGTTTGCAGGATATGTCGGTCGCTCAGGCCAGGCGGATTGTCGGCCAAAAAATAATCATCGGGGGAACAGCCAATACCCTACAACACATCGAACAAAGGATAGCGGAAGGCGCTGATTACGTAGGATTAGGACCTTACCGGTTTACTAAAACCAAAGAAAAATTAAGCCCGATACTGGGCTGGGAAGGTATAAACGCAATTATGCGCAATTTGAAAGCACCTCATATTCCGATCATTGCTATTGGCGGGATTTTGCCGGAGGAGATCACCATCATCAGGGAAACGGGGGTTTACGGTGTCGCAGTATCAGGTGCCATTACTTATGCGGCGAACCGGCCGAAAGTCGTGCAGCGAATGTATAAACGCTTAAATGCACCTTCTTTAAATCCATTTATTTAAAGCTTAACCTAATGATGTTTAAAATAGCCGATAAAATCTTTAACTCCCGTTTATTTACCGGAACCGGTAAATTCAGTTCTTCCATTCTGATGGAAGAAGCCCTGCTCGCTTCAGGATCGGAACTGGTCACCGTAGCCCTTAAACGCGTGGATATGAAAAATAATGATCAGGATGACCTGCTGACCCGCCTCAAATACCCGCACATTAACTTATTGCCCAATACTTCCGGTGTGCGCAATGCCAAGGAAGCTGTATTCGCGGCTCAGCTGGCAAGGGAAGCATTGGAAACCAACTGGATAAAACTGGAGATACATCCTGACCCTAAGTACCTGATGCCCGACCCTATTGAAACCTTAAAAGCGACCGAAGAACTGGCTAAATTAGGCTTTATTGTATTACCCTACATACATGCCGACCCGGTATTGTGTAAACGTTTGGAAGATGCGGGTACTTCGGCAGTAATGCCTTTAGGTTCGCCCATAGGCAGCAATAAGGGGCTAAAAACCATCGATTTTTTAGAGATCATCATCAGCCAGAGTAATGTACCGGTAATTGTGGATGCAGGGATCGGTTCGCCGTCCGATGCGGCATGGGCGATGGAGATCGGTGCCGATGCCGTATTGGTGAATACGGCTATCGCGGTATCGGGCAACCCGGTACAAATGGCAAAAGCGTTTAAAATGGCCGTAGAAGCCGGACGGATAGCTTTTGAAGCCAAACTGGCGCTACCGGTAACTCACGCAGTGGCAAGCAGCCCCTTAACCTCTTTTTTGAATGAATAGCTTTAAAGATATTTTCGAAACCTATAACTGGGACGAAACCAAAGCTAGTATCTATGCCAAAACAGGCGATGATGTGGAACGGGCCCTGTCTGCCGAAAAGCGGACGCTTGAAGATTTCAAGGCCCTGGTATCCCCTGCTGCGGCACCATACCTGGAGCAAATGGCGGCTATCAGTCAGCAACTAACCCAAAAGCGTTTTGGCAAGGTAATACAGATGTACGTACCACTTTATCTATCTAACGAGTGTAAAAACATTTGTACCTATTGCGGTTTTAGCTATGATAATAAGGTAAAGCGTAAAACGCTTTCTCCGATAGAGATCATGCAGGAAGTGGGCGTTATTAAGGATATGGGATATGACCATGTTCTTTTGGTTACAGGGGAAGATAATGAAAACGTTCAAGTAGAATATTTTAAAAAAGTGCTTGACCTGCTCCGCCCCCATTTTGCACATATATCTATGGAGGTGCAGCCGCTGGACCTGTCAGATTATCAGCAACTAACTCCCCATGGCTTAAATACCATACTGGTTTACCAGGAAACCTATCACAAAGAAGATTATAAAAAACACCATCCTAAAGGAAAAAAATCAAACTTTCAATACCGCCTGGAAACACCCGACAGACTGGGCCAGGCAGGCATCCATAAAATGGGTTTGGGTGTATTGATCGGACTGGAAGACTGGCGTACCGACTGCTTTTTTACAACATTGCACCTCAATTATCTGGAAAAAAATTACTGGCAAACTAAATATAGCCTATCTTTCCCCCGGTTGAGGCCTTTTAGCGGGGGCTTAGAACCCAAAGTCGAAATGAGCGACCGCGAACTGGTGCAACTGATCTGTGCGTACAGGATGTTTAATGAAGAGGTAGAGCTATCCATGTCGACAAGGGAATCTGAAAGCTTCAGGAACAATATCATCAAATTAGGTATCACCTCGATCAGCGCGGGATCTAAAACAAACCCTGGGGGATATGCCGTTGAACCGGAATCTTTAGAACAATTTGAAATCAGCGATGAACGCAGTCCAGAACAAATCGCACAGATTATCCGGTCGCAGGGCTATGAGCCGGTTTGGAAAGATTGGGATAACAGTTTGGCGCAATAAGTATGTTAAAAGGCGAAGAACTCAAACGATACAGCAGACAGGTCATTTTACCAGAGATCGGAATAAACGGACAGGAAAAATTAAAGAACGCCAAAGTGCTGATGATCGGCGCGGGCGGTTTGGGCTGCCCGGTATTGCAGTATCTGGTTGCCGCCGGGGTTGGCGAAATAGGCATCGTCGATGATGATGTTGTTGATATTAGTAACCTGCACAGGCAGATCTTATATGGGGTAAATGATGTTGGCGGCTTAAAGGCGGTTATTGCTAAACAAAAGCTTGCGTTACTCAATCCGCATACATTTATTACAGCTTATCCCGTACGCTTTACATCCGCTAATGCGGAGAGTATTTGTGGTGCTTATGATTTGGTGATCGATGGCTCTGATAATTTCGGGACACGTTATTTGGTTAATGATGCCTGCGTGGCTTTAAACAAACCGCTGGTATTTGGCTCCATATTTAAATTTGAAGGCCATGTGTCGGTATTCAATCATCAAGATGGGCCCGATTACCGTGATATATTTCCTGAGGCACCGCCATCGGATGAAGTTCCGAATTGTGCCGAGATCGGGGTATTGGGTGTATTGCCCGGTATCATCGGCACATATATGGCTAACGAAGCCATCAAGATCATTTGCGGTATTGGCGAGGCGCTGTCAGGCAAATTTATGACCATTAATGCACTGGATAATACCACCAATATTTTCAAAGTCGGGAAACAGAAAAAAGAAGGTAAAGTAGCAGATGCAATACCTATCCCGACTATTCCCCAGGAAATAACGATGGATCAATTGAACAGTTGGTTAAACGAAACCGCAGATGAGATATACCTGGTTGATGTGCGGGAAATGTATGAGTTTGAAGACTATAACATAGGTGGGATCAACATTCCTTTATACGAATTGAAAGAACATATTGATGAATTGCCGCAGGATAGAAAATTGATATTTTGTTGCCAGACCGGCCAGCGCAGTAAAATGGCGATCCAATTATTAAAGCCTCTATACAAAGGCGAAATGTACAGTTTAAAAAATGGGGTGGTCTAAGATGAGTACATATAAATACCCGGTCGTATTGAGCATTGCCGGATCAGACAGTGGTGGCGGGGCCGGTATACAGGCCGATCTGAAAACGATCAGTGCTCTGGGTTGTTTTGCCACTACGGCCATTACGGCGGTTACAGTACAAAACACGTTAGGCGTTAGTGGTATTCACCCTATCCCGGTCAAGTTTGTCAAAGCACAGATCAAAGCGGTGATGGATGATTTGAAACCATCTGCAATTAAGATCGGGATGGTGCACAGCGCCGAATTGGCTATTAGCATTGCCGAAGCCTTAAGTGAGTATCCAAATGTCCCGGTTATTTTTGACCCGGTGATGGTAGCTACCAGTGGCGACCGTTTGATCGCTGACAATACCGTAGAAACTTTAAAAGAACACTTGTTTCCTATAGCCAGGTTGGTTACCCCCAATTTAGATGAAGCGGCTATCCTTGCCGGAATGGCGATCAAAACCATCGGCGATATGAAAGCGGCTGTGGTACGGATCATGGAATATGGTTGTCATGCGGTACTGATCAAAGGAGGTCATTTAGAGGGGCCTGATCTGTTCGATGTTTACCTGGATAAAGATGGTAATGAGTGTATTTACAGGTCAGCAGTCATTGATACCGTTAATACCCATGGAACAGGTTGCAGTCTCTCATCCGCCATTGCTTCCTTTACTGCATTAGGTAATGATATGGATACTTCCATATCGCATAGTAAAACATATATTCAAAATGCCATTGAGCATGGCAAGGATGTCAAGACGGGTGGCGGCCACGGGCCACTGAATCATTTTTTTGACCCTCAAAAATTAGTTAAATATGAAATGGAGTGAAGCCGCCTGCCCGGAGGCATCTCCTGTATTTAAAATTTCAATATGAAGTATTTAAACGCCGATGTAGGTATGAAGGGAATACCATAGTAGGCATTTTGCTACAAAAATATACACAGCAAAAACACCTACTATGGATAAAATAACTTAGTCCTTTCTCTCTTTAGGTTCACTCAATTGCAAACAATCATCTTCATAAAGCTTTGATAATGAATTTCTTTTACTTTCATTATCTGTATAACACCTTTTGTATTTAGTTATAAAGTCTCTACTAACGTGGTTTTCATCCAAGAACAATTTAATATTGGCAATTGCCTTCAAATCATCCAAAAACTTATTGCTGTACAGGGGAGTCAGGGGTACATTGCCGGAGTATAGACTTTTATTAGTTTTTACTCCGGCTTTGTAATTTTGTAACTTATTGTTAATGTGATAGATTAGCATCGCAGAATCGTTCACTTTAGTGGTTCGATGTTCGCCGTCAAAAACCCATTTTTCTGGGTAGAAAATTCCCGCGATATAGCGTTTTCCCTCAATATCAGCCTCGGAATAGAAATTGTGGATATTTTTTAAATTATTTATCGCCTCATCGACCAATAAATCCATGTCCAGCCCATGTGATACCTTAGCAGATAACTCTTCCAATTCGAGCTGCAAACGAATGATCCTGTCCTCACATTCCTTTTTAATAACTTTAAAGTCATCGCCGTCAATCACATCACTCAATAGTTTATACGCCTAATTACAAATAAACGGGCAACGTAGTTATAAATGATGCCAGAAGCCCAAGCGATAAAGACCAGTTGTACCGGCAACAGTATGTTTACTTAAACCAGTACAAACAACTATTCTTATAAACAAAAAAGATGGGTAGCTCCAATGCTATCCATCTTTTGTTTACAATTGAATGTAATACTTTAATTATTTCGCAACTTTTTTAGCCGGGATCAAAGGAACAATGATAACTGCTAAAAATAGGGCAACTTCTAATACGATTAACATGATTTTAATTTTTTAAATGATTATTGAATTATTGATAGGGATTGGTACCTGATTATTTCGCAACTTTTTTAGCTGGAATTAATGGTAACACGATAACTGCTAAAAATGCGGCAACTTCTAATACGATTAACATAGTTTTAATTTTTTAAGTGATTTATATATTATTAATAGCTCCAGGAAGCGTATTGTTAATCTCATAAATCCCTAATTTATATGGGCTTATTGATAAACATTTTAGGTTTCCTAAACAGTTATGCGCTAAAAATATGCCATAAAACTATCCCGGTTTTTAGGAGGCAAAAAGCAAGAAATTAAAATTGTTGTATTTTTTAATTCACAAAAATTGAAGGGCTATTTCAAAAAATAAACAAATGCATTAAGGAGCAATAAAAAAATAACGCCTATTTTTTGAATGTAAAATTTCGAATCGCAAAAAAAACACAAAATTGTGTCATAAAAACCTGACATTATCAAAAATTGGTGATTTTGACCGTTAAAAATCAAAAACAGGCGTCAAAAAACAACCTTAGACTAAAAATTTGCACATTATTTTATCCTTCAGCAAAAAATAAACACTTATAACCGCCCTTTTTTATCACCTTAACCTTTTAATATTTTTTTTTTGACAATTTGTCATATAGCATGACACCCAGCAGACCAACTGACAAAATATCCTAAAAAAACTATCAAAACTCTGCCAAACAAAGCTGTTTCCGGCCCAATAATGGCTCACAGCGAGAACCATGGCTGTGCCAAACCATTTTTAGCCAGATATGTCAATTATCAAACAATTTGAATAAACTTAATAACAATTAGGTTCATTCAATAAGCGCACCTGCGGCAAATAACAGCATTAAATGTTGTTTGCATTAACGCTTTGTTATATTTTTGAGTTATGAAGCACATATCTATCCTGATACCTAAAGGCGCAATATTAGGTAGCCTTGAAGGCTCGCGCCAGCTATTTACCCAGGTAAACCAGTTTTTTTTATCGATGGGAAAAGATCCTGTTTTTAAAGTGGAGCTTGTTGGCCTGCAAAAAGAAACGCCAATCAGTGGTGGTTGTTTTACTGTAAATTCGCATCTTTTAATGTCGGAAGTAAAAAAAACAGACCTAATCATTATCCCTGCACTTGATGGCGAAATAACGAGCGCTATTGAAAATAATAAAGAATTTATCCCGTGGATAATTGAGCAATATAAAAATGGGGCCGAAATTGCCAGTTTATGCATGGGGGCCTTTCTGCTGGCATCTACTGGTTTGCTAAAAGGTAAAAGCTGCGCTACCCATTGGATGGCCGCCAATCAGTTTCGTTCCATGTTCCCCGATGTAAACCTGGTTACCGAGAAAATTATCACCGACGAGCAGGGCATTTACTCAAGCGGAGGGGCGTTCTCGTACCTTAACCTGATCTTGTACCTTATTGAAAAGTTTGCGGGCCGGGATATGGCCATTTTAAGTTCAAAGGTATTTGCAATTGAAATGGAACGTACAAATCAATCGTCATTTATTATTTTCCAGGGGCAAAAAGATCATGCCGACGATCCGATAAAAAAAGCGCAGGAATTTATTGAGAAAAACTATTCAGAAAAGATAAGTGTTGAGCAACTGGCATCCATGTTTGCCTTAGGCAGACGCAACCTGGAACGCAGGTTTAAAAAAGCCACATCCAACACAGTAGCCGAATACATTCAGCGTGTAAAAATAGAAGCAGCCAAAGTGAGCCTCGAAACATCGCGCAATAATGTGAACGAGGTGATGTATAACGTTGGCTATACCGATAATAAAGCTTTCCGTAACACATTTAAACGTATTACCGGCCTGTCTCCTATTGATTACAGGAATAAATACCAGCGTGAATATTTGAACTAACAGAATCTTTACATAACGTTGTTGCAGGCTCCATTTTAACACCTTTTTAAATCCCGCTTAATACCCCCGATCTTTTAAAAAACTGCTGAATAGTATCGGGCTTCATCATTAAATATGTCTGAATACCAAGCATTTGGGCACTTGCCAAATGCTGCGGACTATCATCTATAAAAAGGGTTTCGGCCGGGTTAAGATTGTTCTCATCCAATACCATCTGGAATATCCTGGCTTCGGGTTTGCGCTTGCCGGTGAGATGCGAGTAATACGTTTTTTCGAAAAGGTGATCATTGCCATCAAAACCAAAATCTTTTTTCAGGTATTCCATAATGTGATCATAATGGATAGCGTTGATATTACTCAATAAAAATGTACGGTATTTTGTTTTCAAATTCAACAGCAGTTCGTGGTTGCCTGGCTCGATTCCGAGCAACATACCGTTCCACGCACTGTTTATTTGGTCGTCAGTAAGGCTAAGGTTGCCCGATTTTTGCCTGATATATTCCCTAAACTCCCCGGCAGACACCTCTCCCCTATCAAATTTATCAAAAATTTCGTCCTGCTGTTTATGACCAAAAAACTCAGCTGCATTACTGATACCCAACTTGTTCCAGCCTTGCTGAGCTCTTCTGAAATCGATATTAAAGATAACGTTACCGTAGTCGAAGATGATATTTTTGATATTTTGCATAAAGGGTTTTGTAAATTGACTGCAAATATGTAAAATTGCACCCGTTAAATAAACACAAATAACCGCGCCTATAGCTCAGTCGGTTAGAGTAGAAGACTCATAATCTTTTGGTCCCTGGTTCGAGCCCAGGTGGGCGCACAAATGGCAACCAACCGTTGCTTTTATACCCTCTAAGTCATTGATTTAGAGGGTTTTTTATTTTATTCCAATCCTTCTCAGTCCTTACGAATGCACACTTTGGAACACCAATCCGGCCCCCCGAATATAGTTATTACTTTTGGGGGCCAAGAATGAGTTAAGTGACTGTATTGTAAATAGTTATATCCTTAAATAAGGATCATAATGAATCCAAAAAGACTGGAAATACAACTTCGCTTTTGCCTTTCCTGGCCCCTGAAAATGACGATTTCGGGATGTAATTAATCATTTATTCATTTAAAAACTGTAAAAAGATGAAAACATCACAGTCATTTGGTGTGCATTTCACCATCAAAAAAGAAAGGGCGAAGGACGGCATCCCAACAGCCAAACCTATAATATTAATTATCGAAAACCCTTTGTGATGCCAAAGGTTCCGGAACGCTATCTTGATATAATTTTTTATCATCTTATTAGTTCATTGGTTCACTGGTTCATTAGTTCATTGGTCTTGTCTGTTGGGGAATTGGTCCAATGGTTCACTGTTTATTGGTCATGCATGATTCATTAGCTTTTTGGTTGTGCGGCAGGCAGCTCAAACTAAGCTTTGCCGCTGTCCACCAATGAACTAAAATGAACCAATAAATGATTTTATTCATTTTTCAAGCTATCAACCGGGTTTGCGATTGCTGCTTTGATCGATTGAAAACTTACCGTTAAAACAGCGATCAATATGGCCGCTGCTCCTGCTGCTATCAGTACCCACCATTGAATGTTTATCCGGTATGCAAAATCATGCAGCCAAAGATTCATTAAATACCAGGCTATGGGCGAGGCTATTAGAATAGAGATGCCAACCAGCTTTACAAAATCGACAGAAAGCATACGACAGATGGTTAAAATATTTGCTCCTAATACTTTACGGATGCCAATTTCTTTGGTGCGTTGCTCGGCGGCATAAGCAGCCAAACCAAACAGTCCTAAACATGCAATTACTATAGCCAGCGTAGTGAAAACGATAAAGATTTGCCCAGTTTGCTGCTCTATTCGGTACATAGCATCAAAATCCAGGTCCATAAAAGAATAGTTTATCTGTATGTTTGGATTTACTTCTTTCCAGGCAGCATGGATTTGGGCTAACGTGGCCGTCAGATTTTGGCTTTTAACCCGGATGCTTAATGAACCGTTATTTTCCTGTAGTGTAAGCACTATTGGAGTTACATTTTCGTGCAGAGAGTTAAAATTAAAATCTTTTACAACGCCCAATATGCGGTACTGTTTCATGTTGGTCATTTCATGCTGACTTCCCATCGACCGGTATATCACACTGTTAACCGGCTCCTTAAAGCCAAGGAATTTAGCTGCGGCCTCATTGATCACAACACCTGCCGAATCGGTAGGCATATCTTTCAAGAAGTTGCGACCGGCGATGATTTTCATATTCAATGTGGTTATATAGTCTTCATCAACCTGCCAGTTTTGCGGAAACATAGATGTTTTTTCGCTTAAAGTAGCATCGGGATAATAAATGGAGGTGCTTTTCCAGCCCGACGTAGGCAAAAAGCCGGTCATGGTGGCGTTTACCACACCGGAAATTTCTTTTACCTTTTGTTTAAACAGCTTTGCCTGGTTATTAAGTTCAAACACATTTTTTACCACCAATACCTGGTTACGGTTATAGCCCAGGTTTTTGGTTTGGATATAGTTTAGCTGGTTATAAATAACCAATGTACCGATAATAAGGAATATGGAAATAGAAAACTGGAAAACAACAAAGAAGCTTCGCAGCCTGCCGCCCTTGAAACCGGCAGCCAGTTTACCCTTCAATACATCCACCGGCTGAAATGCGGACAAATAAAATGCCGGGTACGAGCCGGAAATTGTACCTACCACCAAAGCAACCACTAACAGCGCTGGCATTATCCAGGTTAATGAAGCGGTATTAATAACTAATTCTTTGCCCGACAGTTGATTAAACAATGGTAATAAAAACAAGGCAATAACAAATGCCAGCACGGTTGATACCAAAGTAACCAATAAGGATTCGGCTAAAAACTGGGCTATTAAATGTTTACGGTCAGATCCCAATACTTTACGTACACCAACCTCACGCGCGCGGTTTGATGACCGTGCTGTAGATAGGTTCATGAAATTTACGCAGGCAATAAGTAATATAAAAATGGCTACGAGCGAAAATATATATACGTATTGTGTGGTGCTGTTTGCGCTCAATTCGCCCGAGATATTTGATTTTAGGTGAATATCAGTAAGCGGGATCAGGTTCAGTCTGAAAAAGCTACCGCGCTTTTCAAAGTCGGCATAGCTCATTTTAAGTTCAGATTTCATCTGGTCGCCACTATACTTTTGTAATAAAGCCGGGAAGGCACTTTCAAGTTGTTTGGCATACGATTTATCTTTCAGCAACACATAAGTATTGTAATCGCTGCGTAACCACTCTGTCGACCGACTATCCGGAAAGGACGACATCGATATAAAAAAATCAAAATTAAAATGCGATTGCTTTGGTACATCTTTTATTACTCCCGTTACCTTGCAAAGCGTGTTATCATTAAACAGTAAGGTTTTACCAACTACATTGGTACTATTAAAATACTTATTGGCAGTGGTTTCGGTAATTACTACACTGTTGGGCTCCACAAGCGCGGAGGCAGCATTACCGTTGATCATAGGCAAGGTAAACACATTAAACAAGGATGCATCAGCAAAAGCAACCTTGTTTTCTGAAATATTTAAGGTTCCTTTTTTCACGTGCGATGTACCGGCGTTTTTAATGCGGGCGGCATTTTCAACAAAAGGATATTCGCTAATAAGCGTTTTTGCCAGCGGAGCCATACACACGGCGTACTTTACGCTATTACCACCCAGTTTTAAATCCTCATTAACCCGGTAAATTCTCAAAGCCTTATCATTGTACCTGTCGTAATTCAATTCATCGGCCACGTACAAAACAATAAGCAAACAAGTAGCCAGCCCCAATGCAAGGCCAAGAATATTTATAATGGTAAAGCCCTTGTTTTTACGCAGGCTACGGATGGCGGTTTTTGTGTAGTTCATTTTATTAGTTCATTGGTTCAGTGGTTCATTGGTCTTGTCTGTTGGAGCAGGTTCATTGGACTTAACTGGTGGCTCATTGGGTTATTTAGTTCATTGGCCTTACCCGGCGCAAATTCATCCCGCAAATTCTACGCCCATCCACCAATGAACCGATAAACTAATGAACAAGCCAGGCCCCTCCATCGCGGAGGGGCCGGCTTTAACAACATTAACTTATATAAACTATCTTTTTAATTGGGGCAGACGACACTGTGGTTTTATACCATAATGTTTTCTACAACGGCCTGGCCGTCAAGTAACCTGATAATGCGGTGGCTGTAACGGGCGTCATGTTCAGAGTGCGTAACCATGATGATGGTTGTACCCTGCTCGTTCAAGTCGGTTAACAGTTCCATTACATCGTTACCATTGGTACTATCCAGGTTACCAGTAGGCTCATCCGCAAGGATCAGTTTTGGCTTGTTTACAACCGCGCGGGCAATGGCTACACGTTGCTGCTGGCCGCCCGATAACTGCTGCGGATAGTGGTTACGGCGGTGCATAATCTGCATTTTATCCAGCACCTCCTCTACCCTTTTAACACGTTCGGCCGATGGTACGCCGGTGTAAATCAACGGTAATTCAACGTTTTCAAAAACGGTCAGCTCGTCAATAAGGTTAAAGCTCTGGAAAACGAAACCGATGTTGTGCTTGCGCAGATCGGCGCGTTTACGCTCGGTAAAATGGGCTACTTCAATATCGTTAAAAACGTAGCTGCCTTCATCCGGGTCGTCCAGCATCCCCAGGATATTTAACAGTGTTGATTTACCACAACCAGAAGGGCCCATAATGGCCACAAACTCGCCCGTTGCAATTTCAATTGATAGCTTGTTTAAGGCTATGGTCTCTACCTCTTCTGTGCGGTAAAATTTTTCGAGATTAGTAATTTTTATCATTTGCCCCTCCTGAACCATCCGTCTTTCGTTGAGATGATTTGATTTTTTTGATTTGTTTATACTCCGTTTATAAAATTAGTTATTCTTTCTTAATCATCGTGCCAGCCCCCTCTAAATCTCCCCCGGTTGGGGAGACTTTAAGAACTTTTTAAGCCCTTCTTTTACCTCCTCCCCTTCAGGGGAGGCCGGGTGGGGCTGCTTATTTTTTCAGCACCAGTTCCTGTATGTCTCCATAAGTTTCGTAGCTCGATGTAATTACCTTATCGCCAGGATTTAAACCATCGGTTACCACAAAATAGTCGGGGCTTTGGCGGCCAAGCTGAATGTTAACTTTGTAAGCGCGCTTACCGTCTTCGGCTACTTTAAATATCCAGTTGCCACCGGTTTGCTGGAAAAATCCGCCTTTAGGCACCAATACAGCGGTTGTTTCATCGCTCAGCGCCAATCTAACCTGTAACGTTTGCCCTTTACGGATACCATTAGGCACTTCGCCTACAAATTGCATATCAACCTGAAACCTGCCGGCCATTACTGTTGTAAAAACCTTTTTAATTACCATGTTATACGTTTTGTCGGCAAACTGAAAATCACCTTTTAAACCCGGAAACACACGTGATAAGTAATGCTCATCAATGTCAACCCTTACTTTAAAGCCCGATTGTACGTCAATCTGGCCTAAACGCACACCCTTGGTTTTGCTTTGGCCAACTTCGGCGTCAAGGTTTGTTAGCTGGCCGTCAATAGGCGCCCTTAGGGTAAGGCTGGCTACCTTTTTACGCATTAAGGCCAACGCTGTTTTCATCTGGGCATAATGCTCCTGTGATTGCTGATCCTGCTGTTTAACCAGGGTGGTATCCTGTTTCAATATCTGGATGGCCAGTTTCCTGCGGTTTACCTGGTATTCATAATTATTTTTTGCCGATTGGTAATCCTGCAAACCCAAAGCTTTTTGGTCATAAAGTTTTTTATCAAGGTCGTAAACCCTTTTGGCTTCTTTGTAAGCATTATCTACATCGGCCATGGTGTTTAATTTATTAATGGTTGCCTGGCTGGCATTGTTATGTGAAATTTGCATTTGGGTTTGCTCTGCAAATACTGCCGACTCCTGTGTCGCAAGGTTAAGTTCTTCGTCAACGTTACTTAGTTTTAGTATCGGATCTCCCTTTTTTAGCATAGCGCCATCGTCAACATAGCGCTCTTCAACTTCGCCGCCTTCTGTTGCGTCAAGAAAAATGGTGGTCAATGGCATCACGGTACCATTAACAGGTATAAACTCCTGGAACGGGCCTTTAGTTATAGTACTGATAGTTATGCGCTCGGTATCAACATCTAATTTGCTTTTGCCCGATGTAAAATAAATACTGCCCCCTATTAATAAAATTATGCCTGCAATACCAGCAATAGTTAATATTCGTTTGCTGTTCCAGGTCTTTTTCTCAATTTTTCTGTCCACTGTAGTTTATGATATTTTGAATAATGGTTACAAAAACACATGCCACAAATTAAAACACTGTATTTCAACACATTAAATACATATTGTGTATTTAGGGCGTACGCTTCTGTTACATCAAGTGTACGGTAATGATACAGTGCGCGCGAGTAGCGAATTGTGAGTGGTGAGTGGTTGGTTAATTTTCAATTAAATAGAATTTATACATTCTTCCAATGCGCCGTTTCTGTTTATTTTAAATTGCCTTTCCCTGGAGGTACCCGCCGAAATGAGCACAAAACCAGTAGGTATTTCTTCAAGCCAGCCGCAAATGCATTGCTTTTCGCCCATTCTCCGTTATACCTTACCTTCCCGACAGAACAAATCTCAACACTACAAGCCATTGTCAATCATAACAAATATACCTCACAACTCACCATTCACAACTTACCGCTCATCATTTTTTGCCGGCCGTATAAAACTTAAGTATGCAATTATTAATTTGCAGAAAGTTTTGTTTGCTTCATGGTTCATTATTGATGGTTAATGGCAGGAGGTTTGTTGCAACTGGTTCATGGATCATAGTTAATGGTTCATGGCTAAGATTAGTAACTGCCGGTACTGTAACATTTACTGTTTAACAGGCGTCTGTCATATAACAATCAACAAAATAGGGCCATGAACCATGAACTATCAACTATGAACCTAAAAACATGATACTAAAAAAAGCTACTATTCTTATTGTTGATGACGACCCGGATGTACTAACTGCCGTAAAGCTGTTGTTAAAAACCCAGGCCGGCGAGGTGATAACCGAGAAGAATCCCGAAAACCTGAACTGGTTGCTGCAACGCAACGAGGTTGACCTGGTTTTGCTTGATATGAACTTTAACAGTGCCATTAATACCGGCAACGAGGGTTTGTACTGGCTGCGTAAAGTTAAAGACTGGAAGCCCAACGTTTGCGTAATAATGATAACCGCCTATGGTGATATTGACCTGGCCGTACGCTCATTAAAAGAAGGCGCCGACGACTTTGTGGTAAAACCATGGCATAACGAAAAGCTGATAGGCACCATAAAAGAGTTATTGGATAAAAAAGAAGGTGGTGCCAAAACCACCAAAGCGCCCGCAAAAAATACGGCGGGGGATACATCGATATTGGGCGAATCGGAAGTGATGCAGGATATTTTTTATAAAGTAAATAAAATAGCCCCTACCGACGCCAATATTTTGCTTTTAGGCGAAAACGGTACAGGTAAAGATTTGATGGCCAAGGCTATTCATGAACGCAGTTTACGTGCCGATAAGCCTTTTGTTAAGGTAGATGTGGGCGCGCTTACCGATACCTTGTTTGAAAGCGAATTATTTGGCCACAAAAAGGGCGCGTTTACTGATGCACGCGAAGACCGCGCCGGCCGTTTTGAAGATGCCCAGGGTGGTACCCTGTTTTTAGATGAGATTGGCAACATCAGCTTACAGCAGCAGGCCAAATTGCTCACTATACTACAAAACCGGCAGGTTACCCGCTTAGGTACCAATAAGGCAGTGGATGTTGACATCAGGCTGATATGCGCCACCAACATGCCTATGAGCGAACTGGCGAATGAAAACCGTTTCAGGAAGGATTTAATTTACCGGATAAACACCGTAGAGATTAACATGCCGCCGTTACGCCGCCGCAGCGAGGATATCGTGATTTTGGCCAAACATTTTGCCAAATTGTATGCCAGCAAATACCTGAAGCCTACCATGGATTTTGACGGACCGGCTTTAACAAAATTAAAATCATACAATTATCCGGGCAACGTACGCGAACTGCAATATACCATTGAGCGTGCAGTTATTATGGCCGACGACAGTACGCTGAGGCCCGATGACCTCATCTTCTCGATATTGGAAACGCCGACAGATAACGGCATCAATGATGATAACATTCAGTTGAGCACCCTGGAGAAGAATGCTATTTTAAAAGTAATTGAAAAACATAACGGCAACATTACCCGTGCTGCCAAAGAATTGGGATTAACCCGTACTGCCCTGTACCGCAGACTAAGCAAATATGATATTTAACCGTTACGAATGGCGGCTTTTGCTGCGCGTGTTTTTATTATTCCTGGCACTTACAGCCGCCGCTTATGTAACGGTTAAAGGCCAGCCGCTATACCTGGTGATATTTGTACCGCTGGTAGTTTACGCTGTGATAGAGATGATCCGCTTCCAGAAAAAAGCGCAGGACGAGGTAAACCAGTTTGTTGAATCTATCCACTACCGCGATTTCTCGCGCCATTTTGATGTGCGCAAAGCACCTAACGAATTAAAGCCGCTGCGTAAGGGGTTTAATGATATCAACACCACTTTTAAATTAATAAGCCGCGAACGCGAAACGCAATACCATTACCTGCAAAAAATCCTGGAGCTGGTAGATACCGGAATATTATCATACGAGGAAGAAACCGGCACCATCAGCTGGATAAATGAGGCTTTTAAAAAACTGCTCAGCATCCCCTACCTAAAAACTATCCAGTCGTTAGAAAAACGGGAACCGGCGCTTTACCACGAACTGCTTAAACTAAAGCCGGGCGAAAGCAATATCATCAGCATTACGCGCAACCAGCAAATGGTAAAAATGTTAATAACATCCAGTATGATGCGTAGCGACGATAAGCTGTATAAGTTGCTGGCTTTTCAAAACGTGAGCGAGGCGCTGGATGAAACGGAATCAAAAGCATGGTCGAAATTGCTGAACGTGATGACACACGAGATCATGAACTCGGTTGCACCAATTTCGTCATTGGCGGATACCTTGAAAAACCGTCTGCAAAGCCCAGAAATTACCGGAGCTATGGAGGCCGCCGAACTGGAAGACCTGGAGCTGGGTATAGATACCATTAAACGCCGGAGTGACGGCTTGCTGAAATTTACCGAAAGCTACCGCAGTCTGAACAAGATAACCAAGCTGGAGCGCCACCGGATACTGGTGCGCAACCTGTTCGAGAACCTGAACAGCCTGATGAAGCCAACGCTATCTAAAAAGAACATCGAACTGGAAATTATCCTGCGCGACCCGGCCCTGGCCATTGAGGCCGATATAAACCTGATAGAGCAGGTAATGATTAACCTGCTGGTAAATGCCATTGAAGCCGTTAAAGACCGCGATGAGCCTCGCATTACCCTATCTGCCGAGGCGCAAAACAACAGTAAAACCCTCGTTAAAATAACCGATAACGGCATGGGTATGCCACACGAGCTGCTGGATAAAATTTTTATCCCATTCTTCAGCACCAAAAAAACCGGCAGCGGTATTGGTTTAAGTCTATGCAAGCAAATCATGTTGCTGCACAAAGGCAACATCCAGGTACTATCGAGCGAGGGCAAGGGATCATCGTTTATATTGCAATTTGTGCCGTAGAAGCCCCCCTCCGCCCCCTGAAAGGGGGAACTTTTTGATTAGCAGGATTGATTTTTAACAACGATTGTCCTTCCCCGATGCCTGTGTCCTCACAGGCATCTTCCCGACACGTCGTCGGGTTACCTGGCCACAACTTATTACAACCTGAATAGCGTTCTGTTAGGATACAGACTGCGGGGAAGAAAGGCTTGTTGGGTATCATAATCTTTCACAGCGTTCGAATGGAACGTTTTTTAACAGGTTTAATTTGCAGCCAAGACATAAGGGTTCTATTTTTTCTTCACTCTCGTGTAAAACATATCCTACAATTCTGTTAATTATTGCAAATAAGCCTACTTTGCATCGATGAATGCAGAACAAGCAAGGTTAAAGGATTCGACTTGGAAAAAGTGGGGCCCCTACGTAAGCGACCGCCAATGGGGTACCGTTAGGGAAGATTACAGCGCCAATGGCGATGCCTGGAACTTTATAACCCATGATATGGCCCGCAGCAAAGCCTATCGCTGGGGCGAGGAAGGCATAGCCGGCATCTGCGATCGCCAGCAAAACCTTTGCTTCGCGATCTCCCTCTGGAATAAAAAAGATCCCATCATCAAAGAACGCTACTTTGGCCTCAGCAATCCCGAAGGAAACCACGGCGAGGATGTAAAAGAATTATACTACTACCTGGATAGTACGCCAACGCACTCGTACATGAAAACCTTGTACAAGTACCCGCAAAATGAATTTCCCTACGCCTGGCTGGTTAATGAAAACAAGCGCCGCACCCGCAACGATCCCGAGTTTGAGCTGATGGATACCGGCATTTTTGATAAAGACGAATATTTTGATGTTTTTACAGAATACGCCAAGAATGACCAAAATGATATCCTTATAAAAATCACCATCCATAACCGTGGCGATAAAGATGCCGCGCTGAATGTACTGCCTACACTATGGTTTCGTAATACATGGAGTTGGGGTATTGATGATTACAAGCCACAAATTTCGGCCCATGGTAACGGCGTAACCGGCATATTTCATGAAGACCTTGGACAGCTTTGGCTGCATACCGAAGGTAATCCGGCTGTATTGTTTTGCGATAATGAAACCAATATGCAACGGCTATACAATTTCGATAGCGGCCACAAATACCATAAAGACGGTATTAATGATTATATAGTTCACAGCACTGATACCATCAACCCAAAAAAAACCGGTACAAAGGCAGCTGTTAATTATGATATAAATATTGCTGCCCGGCAAAGTGTCACCATTCGGCTTAGGCTTTCGCCGGATGCCAATTATGGTTTTGAAGATTTTGACGATGTATTTGATGTACGCTTAACCGAAGCCGACCAGTTTTACGCCAATATTTACAGTAATAAAGAGGATGCCGACAGGTGCCTTATCCAACGCCAGGCTTTTGCCGGGATGCTTTGGAATAAGCAGTTTTACTATTCCGACATTCGTCAATGGATCAATGGCGATCCTTTGCAGCCAGAGCCACCCGCCCAACGCGAAGATACCCGCAACAGCAAATGGAAACATTTGAATACTAAGGATGTAATATCCATGCCCGATAAATGGGAGTATCCCTGGTTTGCAGCATGGGATTTAGCCTTTCATTGCATACCACTGGCAACCGTAGATATGGCTTTTGCCAAAAATCAGCTGGTATTACTCACCCGCGATTGGTACATGCACCCTAACGGGCAACTGCCTGCTTACGAATGGGATTTTAGCGATGTAAACCCGCCGGTGCATGCCATGGCAGTTTGGAATATTTATAAAACCGACAAGGCCGCCAACAACGGAAAGGGCGATATTTATTTTTTAGAAAGGATCTTCCACAAGCTGATGCTCAATTTTACCTGGTGGGTAAACCGTAAGGATGAGGCCGGTAACAATATTTTTGAGGGTGGTTTCCTGGGGATGGATAATATTGGTGTTTTCGACAGGAATACGCGGCTGCCATCCGGGCAACATCTTGAACAGGCCGATGGCACCAGCTGGATGGCCATGTATTCCCTTAACCTGTTACGCATTGCTACAGAACTTGCCGAAACCGATAAAGCCTACCAGGATATAGCCTCTAAGTTTTTTGAGCATTTTATTTATATCGTGGGTGCCATGTCAAACCTTGGCGAGAACAACGAAGGGCTTTGGGATGACGAAGATGGCTTTTTTTATGACCAGATCCGTTTCCCCGATGATGGTTCTGTAAAAATGCGGGTCAGAAGCATCGTGGGCCTGATCCCTTTATTCGCAACCGAAGTATTGGATGAAGCAGATATAACCGATAGCCCCATTTTTAAAGAACGGATGAAATGGTTTGCCGAAAAACGACCGGATTTAGCCTCTTTAGTTTCACGTTGGAATGAAACGAATAATAATGGCAAGCATCTTATCAGCCTGTTACGTGGGTATCGTATGAAATCGCTGCTGAAATATATGTTGGATGAAAAGGAGTTTTTAAGCGATTACGGTATTCGCTCTTTGTCAAAATATCACCTCGGTCATCCTTACAGAATAGCAGTTAACGGAGCTGATTTTGGCATAGCCTACACACCCGGCGAAAGTGATAGCGGCCTTTTTGGCGGCAACAGCAACTGGCGCGGCCCCATCTGGATGCCCATAAACTACCTCATCATCGATAGCCTGCATCGTTTTCACCATTATTATGGCGACGATTTTAAAGTAGAATGCCCTACAGGATCCGGCAATTTCATGAACCTTGGCGAAGTAGCCGGCGAACTATATAGCCGGGTTTCTAAACTATTTTTGCCAGATGACAAAGGTTACAGGCCATTATTTGGCGTAAATCACAAAATGCAAACCGATCTGCATTTTAAAGACCATATTCTTTTTTACGAATATTTTGACGGCGATACCGGCCGCGGTTTGGGCGCGTCCCATCAAACCGGCTGGACTGGATTGATTGCCAATTGCTTGCAAAATATCCCCTCCTGAATAGGGTTCATTTTAGTTCATTGGTTCATTGGTTCATTGGTTCATTGGTTCATTGGTTCATTGGTTCATTGGTTCATTGGTTCATTGGTTCATTGGTTCATTGGTTCATTGGTTCATTGGTTCATTGGTTCATTGGTTCAT